>Ga0222427_100226_pt1:5000-131638 | contig 131638 bp, 105 predicted proteins | sample 2B20Ametagenome_FD_182890 | JGI IMG/M metagenome (GOLD analysis project Ga0222427, IMG submission 182890) | Enriched microbial communities from leaf-cutter ant dump, University of Wisconsin, Madison, United States - 2B20A (version 2) | ecosystem: Environmental > Terrestrial > Nest >... | reverse complement strand
ATGACCATCGATTGGCGGGGCGTATTTCCGGCCGTAACGACGCAATTCACCGAAGACCTTTCAATCGATTATGCCGAAACGCAACGCGTTGTCGATGACCTGATCAGGGACGGGGTGACCGGGATCATCGCCATGGGCACCTGCGGCGAGAACAACTCCCTGCTGGCCGAGGAAAAGCGCACCCTGCTCAAGGCGATCGTCGAGGTCGTCAACAAGCGGGTGCCCGTCGTCACCGGCGTCTCCGAACTGACCACGCCCCTGGCCATCGCCTGGGCGAAGGACGCCGAGGCCCTGGGCGCCGATGGCCTGATGCTGCTGCCGGCCATGGTCTATGTCCCCAAGACCGCCGAACTGGTCGAGCACTTCACCCAGGTCGCCAACGCCACCACCCTGCCGGTCATGCTCTACAACAACCCCACGGCCTACCGTGTCGCCATCACCAATGAGGCGCTGGAAGCTCTGCGTCCGGTGAAGAACATCGTCGCCGTCAAGGAATCGACCGCCGACACCCGCCGCTTCACCGATATGGTCAATGCCTTCGGCGACCGATACATCCTCTTCGCCGGCCTGGACGATGTGGCCTTCGAGGGGCTGCTCCTGGGCGCGCAGGGCTGGGTGTCCGGACTGACCTCGGCCTTCCCGCAGGAATCGGTTCTGCTGGTCAAGGCGCTGGAGGCCGGCGACATCGCGACCGCCCGTGAGATCTACCGCTGGTTCCTGCCGCTGCTGCACCTCGACGCCGAGCATGATCTCGTCCAGTCGATCAAGCTGGCCGAGCAGATCATGGGCCGTGGGTCCGAGCGTGTGCGCATGCCCCGACTGCCGCTCACCGGCCAACGCCGCGCAGAGGTCACCGCAATGGTCGAAAAAGCCGCCGCAACAAGGCCTAGCCTCAAAATTAATAAAGCCGCCTGACCAAAGGCGCCTTAAACGACTCGATTTGACCATGGATGCGCACACATGCGTCCGGACGGCGATTCGCACCGGCCCGGTCCCGTGTTTATGTGCGCAATCGTGGGCATAACCTGCTGAAAGCCGTGGTTTAACCACGGCTTTTTTGCTGGCTGATAAAGTTTTGATCACGAAAATGTCAGAATTTACCCCTCTGCCGGTGTTGATCCCTTGTCATGGGCCTTAACTGAGGTCTAGTAATGTATACCATATAAAAATAGCGCCGGACCTCATTCGATTCCGGCTGCAAATCGGACACTATCCATGACCATTGTGGTTCAAACCCTTTCCGAACAGATTTTCTCACTCGTTCGTGACCGCATTATTTCGGGCAAGCTCCCGACCGATACGGCCATCCGTCAGGATGCCTTAGCCGCCGAACTGGGCGTCAGCAAGATTCCGCTGCGTGAGGCCCTGGCGCGTCTGGAACAGGAAGGTCTGCTTTTGTCGCACGCCAACCGTGGTTTCTTCGTCCGCCCGCTCACCGGCGACGAGGTTGAGGAGGTCTATGCCCTGCGCCTCAAGCTTGAACCCGATGCCGTCGGCGAGGCCGCGAAGCTGGCGACGGACGCCGACCGCAAGGCCGCCCGCGCCGCCCTCGATGCGCTCGATGTCGCCGCCAATACCGACAAGACCCAGGTCGGCCGGCTCAACCGCGCCTTCCACATGACGCTGGTGCGCCCCCTGCACCGTCAGGTGACGCTCCAGATCATCGAACGCCTGAACATTATTTGCGAGCGTTATGTCGGCAAGCATCTGGAACCGGCTGGCCGCGACGACCGCGCCCATAATGAGCATATGGCGCTTTTTGAACTGTGGTCTTCCGGCAAGGCGGATGAGGTGTCCGCTCTGATGCGCCAGCATATCGCCATGACGCTGGATGACCTGCGCAAGCAGTTTGAAACGGAAAAGACCGCCGCCAGCGCATGAGGAATGACGCCTGACAGGCCCTGTTCTTGCTTCTTATTTATAAGCGGCTCCTCGCAGCGCATTTATAGCTTATGCCTTTGACGCCATCTTGCCTTCATGACAGAGGCAGCCAGGCACGCGGAAGGGATACAGCCATGAACGGGACCAATAAAAAAGGCTGGTTCACCTGTTTCGCGCAGCATACCGCCTCCCTTGCCGGCAGTCCGGCCGCCTTTGCCCTGGCCATTTCCGTTGTGGTGATCTGGGCCTTGACCGGCCCTATTTTCCGCTTTTCCGACGTCTGGCAACTGGTGATCAATACGGGCACGACCATTGTGACCTTCCTGATGGTCTTCCTGGTGCAAAACGCGCAGAACCGGGACGGCCGGATCATCCAGCTCAAGCTCGATGAACTCATCCGGGCGGTGGACAAGGCCGAAACGGCCTATGTCGCCATGGAAGAGATGAGTGAAGAGGAACTGGAGGATCTGCGCCTGAAATATGCCAGGCTGGCCGAATGTGCGCACACGCTCAAGAACGAGCGAAAATAGCCGGTATCCTATAAGGCAGGAAAATCAATCCGCTATTGTGTGAAATGGCGGGCCGCAGCTCGCCGGTGAGGGCGAGGACCGCGATGCATGCAAAGCCATCGGCTGAACGGAGGAAGCGGGCCTGCCCATTGGATCGTTATCGGCACTGGTCCCGGCCACGCTGTCTCCACACCTTGTCTGGCTGGCTCCCGTTGCCGTCGTTCTCACCTATGCCGATTTGGTAAGGTCACCCCGCAAACCCCATAAGGTGGCCTTTGGGCGGCATGTTGTAACCGGAGGCAAAAACCCCGCTAAGCGGAATTATAAGGACGAAGAGGGAGGGGCGCGTTATAATGAGCAACTGCATTGACAAAAGTAGTCAATTGCCGGGCTTGAGCGGCAACCGTCTTTGCAAGAGCCGCGTCAACCAAACGTCCTTCCGCATCGAAAACGGAACTGCTTGTTGCAGCCACACCTACAGGTGTCGGCCAACCGCGCAGTGCATGTACAATGTCGCGAGTTGCGGACAAGGTTGCACCGGCGCCTTGCCAACCGCCGGCAGCGACCACGATACCCACAGGTCTGCCATCAAGAAATACCCGTGCGTCGGACTGGAGATCCGCGATCAGATCGATCGCATTTTTGACGAGGGCCGAAATGCCGCCATGATATGCCGGTGTGCCTATCACAATGCCGTCTGCTCTGCGGATGGCTTCCAGGAACGTGGATTGCCCTTCTGTACGATTTTGATTTTCGGGGGTGTAATGCGGCAAGGTTGCCAGGGTTTCACCGCCAAAAAGGTCCGTTCTCGCGCCGAGCGCGCGTGCTTCAGCTAAGACGGTTGCAACGAGGCGTTCACTTGTGGATTTGGGACGCGTAGTGCCTCCGAAGCCGACGATGTAAGGCGTTTGTGTCATCAGGCGGCACCTTTTGTTAATCGTGGAGGGAATGGCTCTGTCATGGCAGCTTGCAGGGGGCGCAGATCAATCCACTCTGCAACGTCTAACCGTGCCTCGATCAAGCCATTTGAGAAGAGAAAGTCTGCCTGGCTTTGCAAGGCGGCAACGCGTTCAGGCGCCAGGCTGATATCAAAGGCGACAGGGGAGGCGGGTGAAGATCCCAGCCAGACGCTTTCAACAGTGGTCGCTGTCTCCTCAGCAATGATCTGTGTCGCGGCCGCCTCGTTAGAGCGAGCCCATAACGCCGCAGCGTTCAGGACCTGAAGATGGGCTGTCACGAGTTCGGGATGATCGTCGAGAAAGTGGCGATGAATGGTTATCAGACGTGGCGTACCGTTATTGACGCTTAGGTTCGGATTCTCAAGACGATTGACATCCAGCAAGATGTCGAGACCATGGTGTTCCTGGAAGAGAAGTGCATTGCCGCCACGCGCGAATATGACGTCAACTTCACCGTCAAGAAGGGCTTGTTCGGTGACTTCCGAGCCGGCACCGCGGGTACGGCCTGGGTGCTGCCACTGAACGGCTGGTGCCGCGATATCTGTCAAGATCACATCATCGAACGTCAGGCCCTGCAGTTTCAAGGCCGTGTCGTACGCACGCAGGGCCATCGCCCGCCAGACATCGATTTCACCGGGGGCGTTGGACAAGGCGAGTCGTTTGCCGCGCAAGTTTGATGAGGCGCCGGAACGGCCCAAAAGGAGTTGCGCCTCATTCAGCCACGTCAATCCCACCACGACGGTCAGATCACGTCCGACCGTTTTGAGATTATGCGCGCGGGTCCACAAAGGATGTACATTTCCGACCTCTCGGATCAGCATCTTGATGTCGTGATAGAAATGCTGGGAGCGCAAGGCCGGCTGGGTGGTTTCCTGTAAGGACTTTACCTTATATCCAAGCGGATCGAAGACCGTCTGAAACCATCCCTGCTTGAGCGCAATAGAGGTCGCCGTCGGGAAAGGTCCACGGCTCAACCAGACGGTATCTGATGGCACAAGGGGAACGATTGGCGTGGGCATGAAAAGTCTCAAAATTCGAGTGTAATCAATTTATCTTTTCGCGGTGAGCAGAGCCTGAGCCGCTGCCAGGGGACGCGGATCTACCCAGTCATCGAGCGAAAAATCGTTGTCGATGAAGCCATGCACCCACAAGAATGTTTTCTGCCGGTCCAGCAGGTCGATGCGATCGGTATCAAGACTGGGATGCAGGGCGCTCAAGGCCTTGTCCGAGTAGGCCTGGTGGACTGCCGCCGCGCTGCCGCGCGTCTCGGACTGGAGAATGCGCCGCACCTCTTCGAGATGATGGGGCGCCCAGTCTGCGGCACGCAGTGTCTGGTACAGGAAGCGGACGAGGACATCAAAGTGGTTGTCTATGAGACTCTCATGCACCGTAATCGGTCGTGGGGTCCCATTATTGATGCGAAACCGCCTGTCAGGCAGACGGTCGAGATCGACGCCGACGATCAGGCCATATTTCCCGGCGGCATCGATCGCCGACGCCCCTTTCACATACAACGCGTCAACACGGCCATCGAGAAGTGAGTGGAAAGACCACAGGCTCGCTAAGTCTCCACTGCCGAGATTGGCCTCGATGGTGCGCGCCGCGCGCGAGGCGTCCACCTCCGCTAATCGGACATCTTCCAGTGATAGCCCTGCGGAGGCGAGAGCACCCCGGTAGCCCTGCAAGGACATACCGCGCGAAATACTGCTGGCGCGTTGGTGCGCAGCGATCGGGTGGTCGGTCCAAGTCGGTAGCGCCAAGCGGCGACCGGCAAGATCGTGTGCGCCGGTGATGCCGCTATCCGGTCGGATAATGATAGCCTGGGACTCATCGACCCAGGTCAGGCCCACTACCTTTGTCGCCTCGCCCTGGGTCCGCGCGCCGAAGGCATGGATGTTACCGCCTTCGCGAACCATGGTGGGTAAACGGTGGTCGTAGTGGTGCCGGCGCAGTTCGGTCGGGCTTTCCTGAAGCGATTCGACGCGAATTTGGCTAGGTGCGAATTCCTCGGCGAGCCAGCCTAGCCTATAAGCCAGGCCAGTCGCGGTCGGGCCGGGACCGCGAGTATACCAGAGCGTGTCTATGTTTGAACTGCCGGTGCCGGCCTCTTGCTTTTCACTGGATGTAAGGTCATCGGATGGCATCTGGGATATCTCTGGCAGGGCAGTGATTTACGACGAAAGGCACATAATGTGGTGGCAAACGGGCGAGTGACAGGGCGGAACAAGAGGTGCCGCCCTGTTACGTGAAGATTTAACCGCGTTCGGCCAGCAATTTGCGGGCGGCTTCCAGCGGGCGCGGATCGATCCAGCTATCAAGCGGGAAATCGTTGTCGATAAAGCCATGCAACCAAAGGAACTTTTTTTGCTGTGCGAATAACTCCAGCCGGTCGTTGTCCAGGTTGGGATGCAGGGACCGCAGGGCGTCATTGCTGTAGGCTTCGGTCACGGCGTCGGCACTGCCGCGAGTCTCCGATTGCAGGATGGTGCGGACGCTCTCGACATTATCACGTGCCCAATCGGCGGCACGAAGCGTCTGATAGAGGAAACGCGCCAGGATATCGAAGTGATCATCGATCAGGCTTTGGTGGACGGTGATGGGGCGTGGCGTGCCATTATTGACGCGGAACCGGCGCTCGGGCAAATGGTCGAGATTGATGCCCACGACAATACCCAGGGCTTTGGCCGCATCGACGGCGGCGGCCCCCTTGACGTACAGCGCGTCCACTTCCCCGTCCAGGAGCCGTTGCAAGGCCCAGAGTCCGGCAAGCTGCCCGCTGCCGGCGCGGCCACCGGCCAGGTCAGTCACCGGCGCCGAGCGGTTGGAGGGAACCTCGACGAATTCGACATCGTCAAACGTTAGTCCGGCCGAGGCCAGCGCGCCCTTGTAACCATGCAGGGACATGCCGCGCGCGATGGACGAGCCGCGTTGATGCGAGGGAATCTGGTGCTCGGTCCATGTCGGCAGGGCCAGGCGCTTGCCCTTCAGATGTTCCGGCCTGGTAATGCCGCTATCCGGGCGCACCAGGATGGTTTGCCATTCCTCGATCCAGGTGAGGCCGACAACCTTGGTGGGTTCGCCCTGCGACCGCGCACCAAAAGCCAGCAGGTTGCCGCCTTCGCGGATAAGCGACGGCAGGCGGTGATCATAGTGATGGCGGCGCAATTCGCCCGTGGTCTCCTGCAAGGTGTCGACCGGCAACGGGTCGCCGGCGAATTCATCGGTCAGCCAGCCCAGCTTATAGGCGAGGCCGGTAGCGGTGGGAACCGGGCAGCGCGTGAACCAGATGCGGTCCAGGGCCGTGCCGGAAGAAACGGTTTTTGCGTCGGAAATCAAGGTATCTGCCATGATCGGAGCCTTTCAAGTGAAGGAGATGCTGCGGGAAATGCAGGTGGGAAAATGGGCCGGAAGAAGCGGGCATACGCTGAAACATGGCCGCATCTGCTGCCGTACGGGGAGGCCTGTCAAGCCGTCATCAGGCGGCGAAATAATTTCAGTTAAAAAATTGTGTTGTAAAATAATTTTAAATTCAAACAGTTATACGTGTGAAAATCTACACTAAAAAGGTTTACTTAAGTTACGCTTAAGTCCCGCTTGCTTGTGCAGGTGCAGCATTCCGGCCTAGCAGTACGTCACTTCCGAGACGCAGCAGACCCGACGTTGGGTGCCGCATTCCCCAACGAAAAAAAATCCAACACGAGATACAAAAATGCAAAACCTCCCCTCCATCCGTTTCAATCCTGAAGCCGTAAAGCGAAACCGCCATGGCCGTAATCTTCTGCTGGCCAGCCTGTCCGTTTGGGCGCTCGATGGCGCATTGACTGCAGCTCATGCGTCCGAAGCCGGAGCGCCCGACGCTTCTTTGCTGGTTGCCGATGCGAGTGCTGTCGACAATGGCCCGACCGAAGTCCTGGTCACGGCACGCCGGCGGCAGGAAAAGGCGCAGGATGTGCCGATCGCCATTACCAGTCTGGGTGGCAAATTTCTCAAGGAGCATGAGGATGTTCGTCTCGCTCAGGATGTCGTCTCTTTTGCGCCTAACGTAAATGCTGCGGCGACCGATGGCCGCGAGCGGCCACGCTGGTTCATTCGCGGCGTCGGCACGAATAATACCGACGCCAACGGTGTTAGCCAGATCGGCGTCTATCGTGACGAAGTCTATATCGCCAACGTCTATGCCCAGGCTTTTCCCCTGTTCGACCAGGAACGGGTGGAGGTCCTGAGCGGTCCGCAGGGCACGCTGTGGGGCAAGAATACGACCGGCGGCGCCCTCAGCTTCATCTCGAAGGCGCCGGCCTTCACGACTGACGGCTATATCCGCGCCACGGCCGGCAGCGACAGCGAATGGGGCATTGATGGCGCCATCGGCGGACCGATCATCAAGGACAAGCTGGCGGGCCGCATCGCCTATTATCACGATCAGGACGACGGCTGGTACCAGAACATCTATGCCGGTGACGTGCTTCCGGCGAATGCAGCCACCGGACGTGACCTCTCCAATGCGAAGACGGTCGGCAAGAACGACGAGACAGCCATTCGCGGCCAGCTTCTCTATACGCCCACCAATGATCTCAGCATCCTGCTGAGCGCCCATCATCGCGAGTACAAGGGTGACCAGACGCCGTCCTACATTCTGCCCGATACCTATGTCGCCCCGATTAATAATCCAGTCTATAACCAAGGTTATACCGACCCCGCCAATCCGCTGCCCTATGGCTATGTCTGGGCGGCGGATACGGGCCACGAGAACATCACCAACGACGGTGGCCTCGTCCGCGTCAACTGGAACCTTGGCGATCTGACCCTGACGTCGGTAACCGGCTACGAAGCCAACAAGCTGGTGCGGTGGTCGAACGGTAGCACGTCGATCCCGCTGGCCAACGGCGTGTCGCGCCAAGTCACCCCTGACAAGCAGTTTAGCCAGGAGATCCGCCTGGCCTCCTCGGCGACGGATCGTTTCAACTGGATCGTCGGCGCCTACTACTTCCATGAGGACAACGTTTCCGAAAGCTGGGGCGGCAATCTCAACGATTACAGCACGCAATATACCGGCGGCGCCAAGCGCAGTTATACGGATGTCTTTACGAACACCGAAACGGAAAGCACGGCGCTTTTCGGCAGCGCCACCTACGCCTTCACGGACAAGTTCAAGCTGACGGCCGGCGGACGACTCAACAAGGAAACGAAGACCTTCAGCCAGGCCTTCACCCTTGGCACAGGCGCGGTGACCTTCTCGAACCCGGAACAGTGGTGGCTGGCAAGCTCGGTCAGTTCGCCTCTGGTGACCAATTCGGTCGCCAGCGCGCATCGGACCTACAACAGCTTTACCTACGACATTACGCCGCAATACGCCTTTACCGACAAGATTCTTGGCTATTTCCACTATTCCTACGGCTATCTCTCGGGTGGCTTCGACAACAAGAAGAACACCTCAGTCACGCCGAACACCTATCAGATTTACGAATACCAGCCGGAAGAACTGACCGTTTACGAAGCCGGTCTGAAGACCCAGTGGTACGACAACCGCCTGACCGCCAACCTCTCGGCCTTCTATTACGACTATCCGAGCATCCAGGTTCTGGTCATCCTGCCGTCGACCGGCACGAACGGCAACAGCACCAGTTCCAACATCGGCCAGGGCTACAGCAATGCCGCCGGCTGGGTGAAGGGCGTTGAACTGACGCTCGATGCGCGGCCGACGCCGAAATGGTATCTGCGCGGCGCGCTGGGCCTGCTCGACACCGAATATACCAGCTACCCCATCCAGACCGGCGTCAATTATCCGCGCCTGGGCCTGGTCAATGCGACCATCGACCCGAGCGGCAATACCTTTACCCGCGCGCCGAACACGACCCTGTTCCTGTCGGCGGAGCGCAAGGCGGCCTTCAAAAACGGCAGCTTCCTGACCTTCGGCCTGAATTACCGCTACCTATCCAAACAGTACTACAACCCGACCCTGGAATTCGACCACACGCTCGAACAGCCGGCCTACGGCCTGGTCAACGGTTCGGTCGCCTATGCCTTCGGTCCCGATAATCGCCTGCGGCTGACCCTGACCGGGCAAAACCTCAGCAACGAAGAATATCTCATTCACGCCATCGCGCCGACCAACAACGGATCGTCCGCGCGCCAAGGCCGCCCGCGCAGCTATCTGCTGTCGCTCAGCGCACAATTCTGACGGAAACCCAGCATGGACGTTGTATCGGTCGAGCGATCCGCATCCGAGGAAGAAGCCGCCCGCATCGCGCGGCGGGAGCGGGAAGCCGCGCCCGCCGGCCTGGCTTCGGGGCACCCGCTGCCGCACTTGCGGTGGGCGCCGATCGCTTCGCCGGTGATCGTCCTGCTGATCTGGACGGCGCTCAGCGCCAGCGGCTGGTTTCCGAAAGAAATCGTCGTGCCGCCTGAGGTCATCTGGAAGACATTTTCCGAAAGCTGGCTAAGCGGCGACCTGCCATTAAATCTGGCGAAAAGCCTGAATCGTCTGGTTGTCGGTTATGCTATCGGCGCGGCGGTCGGCATTGTGCTGGGATCGCTGATGGGACTGTCGCGCCAGGTAGAGGCCTATCTGCTGCCCAGCTTCCATATCCTGCGCCAGTTGCCGACCATTGCCCTGATCCCGGCCTTCATCATGATTTTCGGTGTCGGCGAAACGGTCAAGCTGGTGCTGGTCGCCAAGGCCACGGCCCTGCCGGTGGCGCTGGGCGCCTTCACCGGCGTCCGTGGGGTGCCGCGGAGCTATTTCGACGTCGCCCGCATCTTCCGCGTCCGCCCGCTGACGCAGTTCACCCGTGTGATCGTGCCGGCCGTCATTCCGGCCCTGGTGACGGCCCTGCGCACGGCCCTGGCCCGGTCGTGGATGGTTCTGGTCGGCGCCGAACTGCTCGTGGCCGACAGCGGGATTGGCCAGATGATAGAGTGGGGACGCCAGACCTTCCGCATCGATATCGTCCTGGTCGGCGTCGTCCTCACGGGCGCCATCGGCTTCGTGCTCGACAAGGGTTTCCGTATCGCCGAACGCCTCCTGTCCCCGCCGCAGAAACGATAGGAGCCTGCCTTGACCGCGATTAGTGTCAAAGATGACACCCTCGAAAAACCGCCCTTCCTGGCGAGATTGCCGGACCTGCGTGGTTGGGTCCTACCCGTCCTTGCCCTGGCGATATGGAATTATGCCGCCCATCGGGATGCCGTCCATTCCTATGTCTTCGTGCCTCTGGAGCAAGTGGGGAGCAGCCTGCTGACCGCGCTCCTCGATGGCGACCTGCTGCATGGCTGGTTAGCCAGCCTGAGCCGGACGGCGACCGGCTTCGTGATCGGCGCCTTTCTGGGCATCGTGCTCGGTGGCGTCATGGCCGTTTGGAAATGGGCCGACATGCTGATCAATCCGGTTTACCAGGCCATCCGCCAGGTGCCTCTGCTGGGTTATATTCCCCTGATTAGCCTGTGGTTCGGCAATGGCGAAGGCTCCAAGATCTTCATCATCGCCCTGGCCGCCTTCTACCCGACGGTTCTCAATACCTATGAAGGGCTGAAGGGCGCGCAGGAAAAGCACCTCAATGTCGGGCGCATCTTCCTGGCCGACCGCTGGCAGACCTTCCGCTACATCAACCTGCCGGGCGCCCTGCCGGGCATCTTCACCGGGCTGATGCAGGCCGTGGCGTTCGCCTGGCTCAGTTCGATCGGCAGCGAACTGTTTTTCAATCCCGGACCGGGGCTCGGCAACATCATGCTGAACGGCCAGGCGGCCTTCCGCATGGATGTCGTCGTCCTGGCGGTCATCGTGATCGGCCTGACCGGCTATCTGTTCAACGGCGTGCTGGCCCTGGCCGCCAAACGCCTGCTGCGCTGGCGAAATGTGAGGTGATCCCCATGCCCTTTGAGCGAACCGACAACAAGACCATCAAGCTGAGCGTGGAAGGCCTGTCGAAAAACTACATTATCGACCGCAAGCCGCTGCGGGTTCTGAAAGATATCGATCTCGACGTGCGCGCCGGTGAATTCGTCAGCATCGTCGGCCGCAGCGGCTGCGGCAAGTCTACCTTGTTGCGGCTGATTTCCGGCCTGGAAAACGGCTATTCCGGCCAGATCCGGCTGGATGGCGAGGTGATCGCAAAACCCAGCCTTGACCGGGGCCTGATCTTCCAGGACCCGTCGCTGCTGCCGTGGATGACGGTGCGTGAGAATGTCGCCTTCGCCCTGGTGCATCACAGGCTGTCGAAGACAGAAAAGGACGAGCGGGTTGCCGAGCACATCGAGCTGGTGGGCCTGAAGGGCTTCGAGGCGGCGTATCCAAAGGAACTGTCGGGCGGCATGGCGCAGCGCGCCGCCATAGCGCGCGCCCTGGTGACGCGGCCGAAGCTCCTGCTGCTGGATGAACCGCTGGGCGCGCTCGACGCCCTGACCCGCGTGCGCCTGCAGGGCGAGCTCCAGCGTATCTGGCTCCAGCACCAGGTGACGATGATCATGGTCACGCACGATGTCGAGGAGGCGGTCTATCTCGGTGACCGCGTGGTCATCATGGATGCGCATCCCGGCCGCATCCGGCGCATCGTAGATGTCCCGCATCCGCATCCGCGCGACCGGGCATCGCCTGCCTTGCACGCCATCCGGGATGATGTGCTGAACGACCTGATGGATGGAGCTTCCCGATGAATGACCTGAACCTGCAACGCCGCGCCTTCCTGGCGGGCGCCTTCGGCCTCGGCGCGGTAGCGCTGGTTGGTTGCAAGCCGGCGAAAGGTGGCGGTGCGCCAGACGTCAAGGGGGCGATCCTGAAAATCGCCGTCGTATCCAGCTATGTGAATAAGAAAATCCGCCTGACCGGACTGGATTACGTTATCGAGAAACAGGGTTTCCTCCGCGACGAACTGAAGACGCGCGGCATTAGTCTGGAATGGTTCCCGGCGCCGAATGCGGCGGTCGGCCCGATCGTCAACGAGGCCTTCGCCAACCATTCGATCCAGTTAGCCGGCTACAGCGACCTGCCGTCGATCATTCTCAACGCCAGCAATACGACTGGCAAGACCAAGCTGGTCATTCCCGGCAATCCCGGCGATTCCTACCTGGTCGTGCCAAAAAATTCCACGGCGAAGTCCATCGAGGATCTGAAGGGCAAGCGTCTGGCCATTCACCGCGGCCGCCCGTGGGAGCTGCCGTTGCTGCGCCTGCTGGAATCGAAGGGCCTGTCCTATGCCGATTTCCAGATATTTAACATCAACCCGGAAGCCGGCGCCGCCGCCGTTGCCACGGGCGGGGTAGACGGGCTGTTTACGGTGTCGGCCTTCAATCTCGAAGACAAGGGCGTCGCCAAAATCATCTGGTCGACGGCGGACCAGCCTCTGAGCTGGAAAAGCTGGGGCGGGACCTGGGCGGCGCGCAGTTTCATCGAGGAACAGCCGGAGATCGCGCAACTCGTCGTCGATGCCTATGTCAAGGCGGCCTACTGGGTGTCGCACGATGAAAACAAGGCAGAGATCATCAAGCTGGGCACGCTGAACGGCACCCCCGAACGCATCGTCCGGCGCACCTATGACGAGTCCGGCATAAGCTGGAAGGATCGCTGGTCCCCGCTCTTTCCGCCGGAACTGTATGAGCATTACCGCGAGGCCACCGCTTTCGCCAAGAAGTACAAGATCATTACCGGCGATATCGACATCGATGTGCTGCTTGATGACAGTCTGGCCAAAAAATCCCTGAAAACGCTTGGCATTGAAAATTACTGGACCGGCATCAAGACCTTTACCCCCGCCGCCCCGGCGCAAGCCTCATCCGCAAAGGAAAACTGACATGAGTTTTGAAGTCTTCTGGCAATTGCCCGCCAATGGCGATGGCCGCGGCCGCGACAAGGCCACCTGGAGTCGCGGCGATTTCCAGGGCGTGCCGGCAAGGGAGAATGTCTTTGCCCGTATCGGTGGCTTTGACGCCGGCCTTGGGAACAATCTGACCTATTTCGATTACCTGGCCCAGGTCGGCCGGGCGGCCGAGACCTCGGGCTTCGACGGGATATTCATTCCGCAGACCGACGAAGGCGAGGAGCCGCTGATCGTCGCCGGCGCCCTGGCGCGCGAAGTCGGTCGTATTCGTGTGGCGCCGCAACTGCCGGCGCATTTCCTCTCGGCTGTCTATACCGCGAAGATCGCCACCAGCTTCCAGCGTCTGACGAATGGCCGCCTGATCCTCAACCTCGTCACCGGCGAGCCGGAAGCGGGCGCCTGGCATGGCTATGACTGGAGCGAGGACGAGCAGATCGCGCGCGCCGATGAATTCCTGACGGTTTTCAAGGGCGTATGGAACGAAGGCCCCTATACGTTTGAAGGCCGGTATTACGAGGTGCTGAACGGCGGTTTCGCCGGTCCGCTGCATGGCCAGCCGCAGCCGGAAGTCTTTCTGTCTGGAACCAGCGAAGCCGCGCTCGGCCTCAGCGCAAGACATGCCGACGTGCACATCATCGCGGCGGAAACACCCGATGCCGTGGCGGCGCAGATTGCCCGGCTCAATGCGCTCGCCGCCGCTGAAGGCCGCACCCTGCGGTATGCGCTCAATGCCGAAATCGTCTCACGGCATACAGCGGAGGAAGCGCATGACGCGGCGGGCGAAGGCGTGGCCGATCCGGCGCTGGTCGGTGATTTCGACCAGGTCGCCGCCCGCCTCGACGCCTATCTCGACGCCGGCATCTCTGTCCTGATCCTGCGGTCCCGTCCGCATCTTGAGGAAGCCTACCGCACGGCCCAGCACGTCCTGCCGCGTCTGCGCGGCTGGCAAGCCGTCCAAACCGCCGCAGAATAAGGAGGAAAGACCATGGTTCAGTTTCACTGGCGCCTGCCGACCCACGGTGACCGCGCCGACATCTCGCTACCCTACGATACGCGGGGAGACTGGGGCGTGCTTCGGGCCGGGAATGTGGCACCGTCTCCGGCATCGCCGGCGCCCTATCACGACCATCTGTTGGAAATCGCCAGGTCGGCTGAAAGCGCGGGCTTCGACGGCGCCCTGATCCCGTCATTCCCGCATACGGACGATCCCTGGGTGATCGCTTCGTCGATCGCCCGTCATACGAAACACCTGCGCTTCATGGTGGCCTTCCAGCCGCCGTGGATCAATCCGGTCTATGCCGCCAAGGCGGTGGCCAGTCTCCAGCGCCTGTCGGGCGGGCGGCTGCTGTTCAATATCATTACCGGCGGCGGCGGCCCCGGCCAGTTGTGGTGGGGCGACCGCATCGCCCACGACGATCGCTATACGCGCACGACCGAGTTCCTCGATGTTTTTCAGGGCATCTGGGACGGCGGGCCGTTCAGCTATGACGGCAAGTTCTACAAGGTGAAGGAGGCGGGCCTGCCGGCGCCGCTCGCCGGCCAGCGCGTGCCGGAGCTTTATTTCGCGGGTTCCTCCGATGCCGCCCTGACGGCGCAGGGCAGGCATGCCGATTTCAACCTGACGCACATGGAGCCGCTGGAAAAGCTGCGCGCCAAGTTCGACCGGGTGCGCGAACTGGCCTCGAAGGACGGCCGCAGCGTCAAGCCCGCCATTCGCCTCAATATCCTGGCCCGCAAGACCGAGGAAGAGGCCTGGAACGAGGTGCGGCGCGGCTGGGCCGCGGCCAACTGGGACGCCATCGAAGCCCAGCGCGCCAGTATGCGCCGTGGCGACGCGGTGGGTTCGCCTGTGGCCGAGGTGCTGCGGCCGACAAAGGACAAGGATCCGCGCGACCTGCAGATCGACGGCTTCTTTTCGGGCCTTCAGGTGCTGGGCGCGCAAGGCTCGCCGCTAGGCATTGTCGGTTCTTACGAGACCGCGGCCGAGCGCATCGACACCCTGATCAATCTGGGCGTGGGCGGCCTGATCCTGGCCGGCACCCCGCATCTCGAAGAAGCCCTGCGCGTCGGCGAGGAAGTCTTGCCCCTGGTTCGCGGCCGCCGAAGCTTGCAACTGGCCGCTGAGTAATTCTCATTTTTCTAAAGGAAATATCATCATGAGCGATCAAATTACCGGCCTCTCGAACGAAGCCACCGCCTTTGTCATCCAGGCCCGGAAGGACGCCCGCAAGGCCTTCCGCGTGCTGCGCGAAACCCGCACAGTTTCGGCCAGCGGCACGCTGAGCTTCACCCAGCGCATTCCGGGCGAGGAGAAGCTGGTCAATCTCGGCTATACCGGCCCGTGGGGCGACGATCTCGACGAGGTGCGCACTTCGGTCGTGGGTTTCGACGGCACGGTCTATCTCGGCAAGGCCGGTCCCGGCGGAGAAGGACGCTATACCAAGCTGTTCCGGGAGCATGCCGATGTCACGACGATCAGCCACATCCATACCCCCTATCTCGGCGCCTACGCCCAGGCGCACCTTGAACTGCCGTTCCTTTACGTGCCGGTCCAGCGCCATCGCTTCGTCCGTTCGCTGCCGGTCTATATCGATCGTCTCCAGCCCGAGGTCGATTTCATCCTCGGCCAGTTGAAGATCGACGCCGAAATCCCCGGCATCGTCGAAGCCAACGGCGGCGCCACCATCTGGGGCAAGAAGGGCCTGCTCGCCCTGGCCGACAGCATCCTCCTGCTGGAGGAAGGCGCCCAGTTCCAGACCCTGGCCGCGTCGCTGGGCGGCTCCAAGCCGTTTGGTCCCGGCGTCTATCAGCAGCAGTGGCGCATGAGCGGCCTGGTCTCCAAGACCACGATCGTCGAGCAGGACGGCACGATCGTGCCGTCGGAAGCCGCCGAATAACATTCTGGGCCGCTGGCGGGGCGACCCTCGGCGGCATCGATTCCCCTGACGAGCCTCCCGTTCGGAGGCTCGTTCTCCTGCGCCCTGGATTATGCGACATGAATAACATCTGGAAAGTGATCAAGCTTATTCCCGAATATCGGGGACGGATCATCGCGCTCATTGTGTCGAGCGCTGTGCTGGGCCTTGGCGCGACGGCGACACCCTACATTTTCCGCAGCATCGTCAATACGGTGGCGGGGCTGTTGTCGCACCGACTTACCCAAGCCGAGGCCGTGAGCAGCGCCATATGGGCCGTGGGCGTGTTCGCCGTCATCCGCCTGTTCGTCACTATCTTCGGCTATTGGCAGGAACAGCAGTCGGACCAGTTGTGGCTGCATAGCATTTCGACCCTGCGCCGCCGCGTCTTCGAGACCATGACCGGCCTGTCGCTGGACTATTACGAACGCACGCGCGTCGGCGACGTGATGGACCGCTTCAGTAACGCCATCACCATCACCCAGTGGCTGTTCCAGCTATCCGAGGGGACGCTCTCGAGCATCCTGCAACTGGTCTTCGGCGTGGCGGTCCTGCTGGTCAAGGCGCCGCTCGTCGGCCTCCTTATGCTGGCGCTGGTGCCCTACAACCTGGCCGCCTCCTATCTGTCGGTGAAAAAGACAAAACCCTTGCGCCGCAAGTGGAACAGCCTGGTCGGAAAGATGAGCGGCCTGCTGAGCGAAATGGTCAGCCAGATCGCCACGGTGCGCAGTTTCGCCGGCGAACGCGCGGTGCAAAAGCGCTATGACGATGTGCAGATCGAATGGTGGGATATTCGCCGCACCGAAACCAATATCGAGCAGCGCAGCGCCGCCCTGACCAATCTGATCAACTCGATCGCTGTCGTGGCCGCCATCGCCTGGGTGACACGCGGCGCTCTGCTTCACCACTATACGGTCGGCGATATCCTCCTGGTGTTCGCCCTGACTCAGGCGGTGATTACCGCCATCCAGCCCATTGCCCGCCTGGTCAATTCCACCGGCGATGTCGACAGCGCCGCCGAACGGCTGGTCGATCTGCTGGAGGTGCCGACCACCGTCATCGATGCGCCGGACGCCGTGGATGTCGGGCCGATCCGTACGGTCGAGTTTCGCAATGTGAGCTTCACCTATCCGGGCCAGAAGCGCGTTGCCCTGAACGATGTTTCATTCGTCGCGGAAGAGGGTAAGACCATCGCCCTGGTGGGGCCGAGCGGTTCCGGCAAGTCCACCATTATCAAGCTGACCATGCGTTTCTATGATCCGTCTTCTGGCCAGATATTGATCAACGGCCAGGATATCCGCGGCTTTACCCAGAATTCCCTGCGCGGGCAGATCGGCGCCGTGCTGCAGGATATCGCCCTGTTCAACGACTCGATCGGCGATAATATCAGCTTCGCCAAGGTCAGTGCCTCGCGCGACGAGGTGATCGCGGCCTGCAAGGCTGCGCATGCGCATGAGTTCATCGAACGCATGAGCGATGGCTATGATACCCTGGTCGGCGAGCGTGGTGTGCGGCTGTCGGGCGGCGAAAAGCAGCGCATCGCCATCGCGAGGGCGCTGTTGCGAAATCCCAATCTGATTATCCTCGACGAAGCAACCAGCGCGCTCGATACCGAGTCGGAATTCCTGGTGCAGGAAGGCCTGCATCACCTCATGAGCGGCCGGACCTCCCTGGTCATTGCCCACCGTTTCAGCACGATCACCGGCGCTGACAAGATCATCGTGATGAAGGATGGCCGCATCCACGAACAGGGCAGCCATGCCACTCTGATCGCTAACCGTGATGGCGTTTACACCCACCTGCATAATCTGCAAACGCGACATGCGGCCGTGGCCTGAAGAGTGTCAAATCCCCGCGCCGTCGCTGACCATGCCTTGCTGGGTGGTCTGACGAATCCAGGCGATAAAGGCGCGGACGGGCGGCGGTAAGGTGCGGCCCCTTGGCCAGACCAGCCAGTAGAGAAATCCCAGTTGGGTCACATCATTGAGCAGGGGGATCAGGCGGCCGTGACGGATATCGCTATCCGCCACGGCGCGTTTGACCAGGGCAATGCCCTTGCCGGCCACCGCTTCATCGACCACCAGGCTGGGATCGTTGTATCTGGGGCCGTCAAGTGTGCGCAAATCATCGAAACCGCGCGCGTCGAACCAGGTCCACCACGAGGGGCATGAGGGATCGTTTTCGGCGCCCATGTCATGAAGCAGGGGCGCGTTCAGCAGGTCTGATGGTCGGTTAAAAGGGCCAAGCCGCTCGATAAGGGCGCGGGAGGCCACCGGCAGGATGCTTTCATGCAGGAGTTGTTCGGCCACCAGGCCGGCATAACCGCCGGGGCCGTAGCGGATAGCCAGATCGACATCGGTTGTCGAAAAATCCACGAGGTTGCTGTCCGCCGAAACCCATACCTCAAATTCAGGATATGCGGTCCGAAATTGCTCAAGGCGCGGCAGCAGCCATTTGGAAGCAAAAAAAGGCGGGGCGGAAATGGATACGACGTGACCCTTGCGGTCTGAGGTCCGCAGGAGACGCGTCCCCTCCATCAGGCGGTCGAAACCTTCACGCAGAGAAGGCATGGCGGCTTCAGCGATATCACTCGGCACGACAAACCGCCCCCTGCGCTGAAACAGAGGCTTGCCAACCCAGTCCTCGACCGTGCGGACATGCTGGGTGATGGCGCTGGCGGTAATGCCAAGTTCCTCCGCGGCGCGCGCGAAGCTCTTGAGGCGGACACTGGCCTCCAATGCGCGAAGGGCCTGTGGTGGCGGCGGGGCCGAAATTGAGCGGGTATTTTTAGGCGGCATCGGTTTTCCGGAAGGCAGGTCCGCAGGCGTGTACCGTTCCGGAACGGGTCGCAAGGGTGAGTTTGGCACCCGTTCGCGATATCTCAATCGAATATACTAGTGGGTTTAGCTCCCCACGAAAACTGCGAAAAGCCATTTTCCCATGAATTATATTAAAGCACAGTGATAGTATTGGTGATGTTGTTCCGGTGCCGCCCCGGTAAGCGTGTGCCGGTTGGACGGCATCGGGGCAGCACTTCTGATTTTTTCGTGTTCGCGCGCCGATCGCCTGAATACGTATCCACTAAAAATCAGAGGGTTTTTTGCCGCGACGGCGTGAGAGAAGATGAAATCCGGATCAAGGGAGCCATCTTCAAGGGGGCGTAAGCGCTCATGTCAGCCGGCAGAATGGAAACGCGCCGCGTGCGCCAGATCGAGGATGGTCCGTTCGGCGGGCGAATCCGGATGACGGATCTTGCGCGCCTGGCCGGTGTTTCGGTGGCGACCGTATCGCGGTCCCTGAGCGATTCCCGCCTGATCAACCGCATGACCAAGCGCCGCGTCTGGCAGATCGCCAGCGATCATGGCTATGTGGCCCCGCATGATATGCCGGAAGGGCTTCAGGGCCGTCTGGCGACCCTGGCGCTGATTGTGCCCGCCGGACTTTCCGACCCGTTGCCTCAGGATCTGCTGGCGGGCATTCTCGAAGCGGCGAGGGAGGCCCGTTGCGATCTGGTTATTTCGCACCTGCCGGACCGCCAGCGCGATCTGGCGGCATTCATGGACCATACCGTCGCCGACGCTTTCCTTTTCCTGGGCCAGGCAAATTGGGGCCAGGCGCATTGGCGGGAAGCGCTTGCCGATGCGGCGGTCCGGACGCGGAAATTCGTGGCGTGGGGTGAGGCGGCCGAGGCCGGTTATTGCGCCATCGGGCCGGATAATTTCGCCGGTGGCCATCTGGCGACGCGGCATCTGATCGGGGCGGGCTGCCGCCGGATCGCTTGGCTGGGCGGCCATGACGGGCCGGACACGGGGCCGCGTTTCCGCGGCTATCTCAAGGCACTGAGCGAGGCGGGGCTGAGTCTTGATCCCGACCTGCTCCTGAGCACTTTGACCGCCGGTTCTTTCGACGGCCTTTTCTGCGCGTCCGATGCGCTGTTCCCGATGGCGATAGATCATCTGGCGGACAAGGTCCGGCTGGCGGGGTTTTGTCAGGGGCGCCTGCCGCAAACGAACGGAAAGGTGGCCTGTATTTCAGTCGATATGGTGGAAGCGGGACGCCGGATTATTTCCAGTCTGCTTGGAGCGGCATCCGGTGTACGGCAAGCTTCAATCAAATTGCCGGTAAATTTAAGTATTCAATAGATGCACATACACGATTGCATATGAGCGCTCACCAAGAAGCGCGGGGTTGAGGAGTTTAAAAAGGCTTTCGATGATCAGGATCGTTGAGAAACCTGAAAATCGTAAGTGAAAACAACTAACCAAGGGAGAAAAGAATGTTTAAAAACTACAGTGGAGTCGGGTTGCGGACGCGTTTGCTTGCGGCTTCCGCCGGTCTGGCGATCGCCGCCGCCTGCCTGTCAGCCCCCGCCAGGGCGCAGGATACGGCGGCGTCTGATGGGGCCGCGCCCGATGATGAAACCGTTGTCGTCGTCAGCGGCATCCGCAAGGGTATTCAGGACGCCATCACCGCCAAGAAAAGAGATTCATCGATCATCGAAGCCGTTTCGGCCGAGGACATCGGCAAGCTGCCGGATAATTCGATCGCCGAATCGATCGGCCGCCTGCCGGGCATCGCCGCCCAGCGCGACAAGGGCCGCGCCCAGACTCTCAGCATCCGCGGCCTCGGGCCGGATTTCACCGTAACCACGCTGAATGGCCGCGAGCAGGCCAGCACCAACGACAACCGATCGGTCGAATATGACCAGTACCCTTCCGAAGTCATCAGTCAGGTCAAGGTCTACAAGACGCCCAACGCCGGCATGAGCTATCAGGGCATCGCCGGCACGGTCGATCTCGAAACGGTCCGGCCGCTCTCTTATGGCAAGCGCGCCCTGTCGCTCAACTACAAGATCGAGCAGAACAGCACCGACGCCGCCATTCCCGGCGCCATCACCAAGGGTGATCGTTACAACATCACCTATATCGACCAGTTCGCCAACAAGACCGTCGGCCTGGCGCTCGGCGTGGCTCATACCAAGGCGCCCTATCAGGCCGAAACACATGAACCCTGGGGCTACCCGGAATATACCGACGGCAACCTGGTTATCGGCGGCGACAAGAGCGGCCAGCAATCATCCTATTACGACCGGACTTCGTTCTTCGGGGCGCTGGAATTCAAGCCGAACGACCGGCTTCATGTCACGATCGACGCCTTCCATTCCGATTTCACCGAGATGCAGACCATCCGCCGCCTTGAATACGGCACGGTCTGGGGCACGGGCCAGGTGCTGTCGCCGGGCTATACGGTCGAGAATGGCCGCATCACGTCGGGCACGTTCAACGGCGTGACCACGGTTATCGAGAACTATAACAATGAGCGCCACGCCAAGATCGATAATTTCGGCGTCAATGTCGCCTATCAACTGAACGACGACTGGTCACTGCTGGCCGATATCAGCGATTCCAAGGTCCACCGCACCGACCTGCGCCTGGAATCGACGGCGGGCACCGGCCCGGCGGGAGCGGTCGTCACCGACAATTTCAGTTTCACCACCGATCCGGACGGTTTCACCAACGTCCATACCGAATTCGATTACAGCGATTTCAACAAGGTGTTCCTGACCGATCCCGGCGGCTGGGGCGGGCCGAACACGCGCGCCGGTTATGTCGGCAATCCGACTGTTGACGATGAGATCAAGGCCGTCCGACTGGCGGCGACGCGAAATCTCCATGGCGGGCCGTTCAGCGCCCTGACGTTCGGCGTCAACTATGCCGACCGTTCCAAGAGCAAATACCAGTGGCAGGGCATGCTGATCAACCGCGACGGTCCGGCCATGGTCGTCCCGGAAGCCTACCGCACGGGCACGGTCAATACGGACTTCCTCGGCAATTCCCACGGCATGATTTCCTATGATGCGCTTGGCCTCTACAAGAGCGGTTTCTGGAGCGTCACCGACGCCCGCGTTGACCCGATCGCCCTGGCCGGCGACCGTATCTTCGACATCACCCAGACCTGGGCCATGGAGGAAAGGCTCACCACGGCCTTTATCCGGGCGGATATCGATACGCACCTGTTCGGCCTGCCGCTGACCGGCAATATCGGCGTACAATCCCAGACCGCCGACCAGAGCGTCACCGAAGGCTTTACCGCGGGTCCCGATCCGGTAACCAACGAACTGCCGGTAACGACGGTGCATGATGGTGACAAATACACGACCATTCTGCCCAGCCTGAACCTGACCTTCGCCCTGGCCGATGATACGGCGCTCCGCCTGGCCGCCGCCAAGACTCTGGCGCGGCCGCCGATGGACTACATGGCCGGCGGGGTTTCCTATACGGTCGCGGCCGATGGTCAGCCGCCGTATGGCGCCAGCGATAATCCCTATTACTGGAATGCCAGCGGCGGCAATGCCCACCTGCGTCCCTGGGAAGCCAATGCCTACGACCTGTCGCTCGAAAAATACTTCGGACGCAAGGGCTATGTATCGGCGGCGCTCTATTACAAGGAGCTGACCAGCTATATCTACTACAAGGCCTTGCCTTACGATTTCTCGGCCTTCCCGTTACCCGCCGCGACGGGGGCGGCCATCTATAGCGATGCCGACGCCAACCGCATGGGCTATATCGGCGCCCAGGCCAATGGCAAGGGCGGGTATGTCAAGGGGCTGGAACTGACCGCTTCGGTGCCGGGCGAGATGGTCACGCCGGTTCTGGACGGCTTCGGCGTGATCCTGAGCGCGGCCTTCAACGACTCGCAGATCAAGCCGGACGGCGTTAACGCCATTCCGTTGCCGGGCCTGTCGCCGCGCGTCATCAATGCGACCGTCTATTACGAAAAGCACGGCTTCTCGGCCCGCGTCAGCGGCCGCTACCGGGGCGCCTGGCTGGGGCAGGTGCCGAACTTCGACAGCTCGCTCGGCTCGCAGTGGATCGCTTCGGAAAAGGTGGTGGACGCCCAGATCGGCTATACCTTCGGTGATGGCGCGCTGAAAGGCTGGTCGGTCAACCTGTCCGGTTATAACCTCACCGATCAGCCCTTCGTCATCTATGCCGGAAAGGGGCAGACACAGAACATCATCAAGTACGAGAACTATGGCGCCGACTATATGCTGAGCATCGGTTACAGGTTCTTCTAGCCGCTGTTCCCTAAAACCTGAGACACCTGCCGGTTTCCGCCGGCAGGTGTCGTCTTTCCTGCGGAGGGAAACATGCACCCGGCGGAAATCAGATCGGTCGTCATTGTCGGCGGCGGTACGGCGGGCTGGATGACGGCGGCGGCGCTGGCCAGGGTGTTCGGCCCGCGCCTCACCATCCGGCTTGTCGAATCCGAGGACATCGGCACGGTCGGCGTGGGGGAGGCCAGTATTCCGCCGTTGACGCTGTTCAACAACATGTTGCGTATCGATGAGGATGAATTCGTGCGCGAGACGCAGGGCACGTTCAAGCTGGGCGTCGAATTCCGCGACTGGTATCGCCAGGATCACAGCTACATTCACGCCTTCGGCGACATCGGCAAGGATCTGGCCTATATTCCGTTCCATCATTATTGGCTGAATGACTGGCTCGAAGGCCGGCAGGTTTCCCTGTGGGACTACAGTTTTTCCGCCCTGGCCGTGCGGCAGAACCGTTTCGACCGCGTGCCGGCTATCGCAAACAGCCCGTTGCAGGGGTTGATTCACGCCTTTCATTTCGATGCCGGGCTTTATGCCCGCCTGTTGCGGCGCTATGCCGAAGCGCGCGGCGTTATCCGCCATGAGGGCCGGATAACCGGGGTGGCGCAGGCCGCGGAGAGCGGTGATATTCAATCGGTGTGTCTGGAAAGCGGTGAAACGATCGGCGGCCAGTTCTTTTTCGATTGTTCGGGCTTTCGCGGCCTGCTGATCGAGGGCGCGCTCAAAACCGGTTATGAAGACTGGCGCCACTGGCTGCCCTGCGATCGCGCCCTGGCGATCCCGAGTGAAACCGTATATCCGCTCACGCCCTGTACGCGTTCGACGGCCCGGCGCGCCGGCTGGCAATGGCGGATTCCGCTGCAAAGCCGGACCGGCAACGGCCATGTTTATGCCTCGGCCCATATGTCGGACGATGAGGCGCACGATATCCTGTTGCAAAATCTCGATGGCCGGCCGCTGGCCGATGCGCGGCCACTGAAATTCGCCACCGGACGCCGCAAACAGTTCTGGAACAAAAACTGCATTGCGCTGGGGCTGGCCGGCGGCTTCCTGGAGCCGCTGGAATCGACCTCCATCCATATGATCCAGAGCGCCATAGAACGTCTGATCCTGCTATTCCCGCACATCGGCGACACTGAACGGCAGCGGAAGGAATATAACCGGCTGGCCGTGCAGGAGCACGAATTCGTGCGTGATTTCATCATCCTGCATTACCATGCCAATGCGCGCACAGGTGACGCCTTTTGGGATGACTGCCGGCACATGGCCGTGCCTGACAGCCTGACGGACAAGATCGGACTGTTTCGTGACAGCGGCATTATCCAGCCGACGCCGCATGATCTGTTCCAGTTGTCGAGCTGGTTGCAGGTGATGTGGGGGCAGGGAATCGTCCCCAGAACGTCCCATCCGTTCGTCCAGACGGTGCGGCCTTCCGATCGCGCCGATTACCTCGCCAATATTCGCAATATTCTGAAACGGGAAGCCGCGCGCTTGCCGGATCATGCGCAATTCATTGCCCGGCACTGCGGGGCGGCCCTGCCGGCGGCCTGTTGATCGGGGCATCCGTTGCCGTGAATACGTATACAAATTGTCATTCGTGACAGATGTGCGATAAATCCCTTGGAAAATACGCTTGTTACCGTGACGTGCAAATTTTGCACAGCTCCGAAAGACAGGGAGTTCCGGGGAGGCCATCCTATGAAACGACCGACATCGTTCGATCTTGCCGCCATGGCCGGCGTATCCCAGGCCACTGTCTCGCGCGCGCTCAACGGTTCGGCGCTTGTCAGCGCCGACGCCCGGCGGCGGGTGATGGATGCGGCGCAGAAACTGCATTACAAGGTCGATTCCAACGCCCGCAAGCTGCGCTCGAACAAGATCCAGACCTTGGCCGTTCTCGTGCTCGAAGACATGGAAAACGATCATGGCGCCATCAATCCCTTTTTCGTGCCGATGATCAGCGAGATCATCAAATATGCCGGCCAGAAGGGCTTCGAACTGGTGATCTCGCTCCAGCAGGAAAGCAATAACTGGGGCGCGGACTACTGCATTTCGCGGCCGGCCGAAGGGATCATCTTCCTCGGCTCCAAGGATTTCGAGACTTACGCCGAAAATTTCCAGGGCTATAACCATGCCGATGACAACTGGGTGGTCTGGGGCCTCAACCGCACGGCGCGCGGCAAGGTCTGCGTGGTCAGCGACAATGAGGGCGGGGCCTTCGACGCGGTGACGCACCTCATCCGGCAGGGCCGCCGGCGCATCGCCTATCTCGGCAAGTTTTCCGGCGATCACTGGGAATTCATCGAACGCTACCAGGGATATTGCCGCGCCCTGCATGACGCCGGCCTGCCGTTCGACGATGCGTTGAAGGTCGATTGCGCCCTGACGCTTGACGATGGCGCGGCGGCGGCCGGCAAGCTGCTCGACACCGGCGTGGCCTTCGATGCCATCTTTGCCTCGACCGATATCATGGGCATCGGCGCCATGCGCGAACTGACGCGGCGCGGCATTGCCATTCCCGGTCAGGTCGCCGTCATGGGGTTCGACGATCTGTGGGTATGCAATACGGTGTCGCCGCGCCTGTCGAGCGTGCGCCAGGATACGACAACGGCGGCGCGCGTGCTGGTCGATAGCGTCGCCGCCCTGATCGAAGGCCATGAAATCACCACCACGCGTATCCCGACGCAGTTGGTTATCCGCGAGTCCTGTCGCGCGCTCTAGGTTTACGTTTTCGTACGACTTAAACACATGCCCATTGGCCAGGTTGCCGGTGAACGAAGCCGTGTGCGCCAATTTTTTTAAGATTTATTAATAATAACAATGTGGTAGGTGGCATGTTAATGGCGGACAGAGAGGGATTCGAACCCTCGGTACGCTTGCACGTACACACGCTTTCCAAGCGTGCGCGATCGACCACTCCGCCATCTGTCCATCCATCAAGTCGCGGCAGCCAAAAGGTCGAGCTTGTGCCGCGCGGAAGGCGGCCTTTATACCCATGCCGCGCAAAGTCGCAAGCGAAGTTTGCCCCTTACCACCGCTTTTTTTGTAACTATATTGACGGCAAGGGCGTATATTCGGCGCAACACAAAGGAAAACACCATGTTCGGCCTTAAATCCCAGATGATTTCCGCCAATCAGGCCCTGCCGGGACGCAGCGAACCTATCCCCACGGAAGAGACGCATTTCGTGCTGCACACCCCGCTGAAAGGGCCTTATCCGGCCGGCATGGAAACAGTGGTCTTCGCCATGGGCTGCTTCTGGGGCGTTGAGCGCAAGCTGTGGCAGCAGGAAGGCGTCTATGTCACCGCCGCCGGCTATATCGGCGGCTATACGCCCAATCCCACCTATAAGGAGGTCTGCACCGGCCAGACCGGTCATACCGAAGGCGTGCTGGTGGTCTATGATCCGAAAAAGATCAGCTTCCAGCAATTGCTGAAGGTCTTCTGGGAAAGCCACGACCCGACCCAAGGGTATCGCCAGGGTAATGATATCGGCACCCAATACCGTTCGGCCATTTTCACCACCTCCGAAGCGCAGTATGATGCCGCCGTCACCAGCAAGGCCGCTTTTCAGAAATCCCTGAACGCGCTTGGCAAGGGGCTGATCACCACCGAGATCGAGCCGGAAGCGCCGTTCTATTTCGCCGAGGGCTATCACCAGGGCTATCTGGCCAAAAATCCCGAAGGCTATTGCGGCCTGAAGGGCACCGGCGCGGTTTGCGCCATCTGACTCAGCGGCCAAGCCGTTTCAGAACCTGCGGCGCAATCTCGCTGAGATCTTCGGAAATCAGGCCCGGACCGAACAGCCGCGCCGCCTCGGCGTGAATCCAGGCGGCGGCGCAGGCGGCGTCGAAAACCGTCATGCCCTGCGCCATCAGGCCGCCGGCGAATCCCGCCAGCACATCCCCCGAACCCGCCGTGGCGAGGGTGGGCGGCGCGGCGCGATTGATCACCACGCGGCCGTCCGGCGCGGCGATAATTGTGTCAGCGCCTTTTAGCAACACCACCGCGCCGCTGGCTTTGGCGGCGCGCAGGGCGTCGTCTTCGCGGTTGCGCACCTGGCCGAACAGCCGGGCGAATTCGCCTTCGTGCGGTGTCAGCAGGACGGGCGCGCGGATAGCGGCGAACAATGCGTCCGGTTGCTCCCCGAAGACCGTCAGGGCATCGGCATCTAACACGCAAGCCTTGCCCGCTTTCAGTGTGGCCAGGACGAAGGCTTTCGTGCGGTCATTGACGCCCGCCGCCGGTCCCATGACCAGGGCCGTGATGCGGGCATCAATGATCAGTCCGGCAAAGCCGGCCGTATCCTTCACCGGCTTGGTCATCACCGCTTCCAGCGCCGTGGCGTAGACGATCAGGCTGGAGGGATCGCAGGCTACCGAAACCAGTCCGGCGCCGATCCGCAGGGCCGCCCGCGCCGCCAGACGCGCCGCGCCGGTCGAGGCCATGGGGCCGCCAAGCACCACGCAATGGCCGCGATCGTATTTGCTGCCGTCCGGTTTGGGAGCGGGCAGGGCGGAAAGCCAGAGTTCGGGCGCATTGTCAATCATAGGAAAGGCATGATCTCCTTCAAGCCTGTTTGGTCAACCTGTCCGTAGCGCGGGAGGAGGCCCGACCGCAACCGCATCCAGTCCTCCATCATCGCCGCCTGTTGTTCGTATCCGTAATCCGTATAGGCGCGTCCGTCGATCCGGTAATGATACCGCCCGCGTTCGCGCAGGATATAGCGCCACAGGGTCATGCCGGTTTCGTATTGCCAGACATGGACCAGTTCATGCGCCAGCAGGCTTATGGCGATGGGACTGCCGCTCATGTCGGCGGGCAGGCGCGGCCAGAAAATCCGCCGCCCGCGCACCACGATCTGCGGGCCGCGTCCGATCAGCCGCGCCAGATGCGATACCCAGTGGTGGCCGTCGATCAGCCGGACGTCCTCAAATGGCACGACCGCGAGCAATCCTGTGGGCAAGGCGTTGATCTCGCCTGGCGTCAGGGCGCGTGCGACCAACCCCCTCACCCCAACCCTCTCCCCTTGAAAGGGGAGAGGGGGCGTTCAGGGGGGCTGCTTTCCTTCTGCCCTTCGCTCCTCATAAAGGGGGAGAGATGTAAAGCCGTTATTGCATTTGACATTGCCGGGAACTGTAACGCCGAATAGACTGCCCGCCAATGATAAACGGGGCGGTCATGCCAGAGAGTAAAAAAGGGAATAAAATCAGGAAACCCTTTTATCGGCACCTCTATGTCCAGGTGCTGTTCGGCGTGGTGCTCGGCGCGGCCATCGGCCTGATCTGGCCGGAGGTGGCGGCGCAAGTTTGGGTCAAGGCGCTGGGCGATGGTTTCGTCAAGCTGATCAGGATGACCATCGCCGTCCTGATCTTCTGCACGGTGGTTTCCGGCATCGGCCAGGTGGCGGAGGCGAAGCAGGTCGGGCGCGTCGGCGTCAAGGCCGTCGTTTATTTCGAGGTGATCTCGACCTTCGCGCTGATCCTTGGCCTGATCGTCGCCAATGTGGTCCGGCCGGGGGCGGGGATGCACGCCGCCGGCAATGCCGCCGCCGTGGCCAGGTACGTAGCGCCGGAAACCCGCGAAACGCTCGTTGATTTCTGCCTGCGCCTGATCCCCGACACCTTCCTGAGCGGCTTCGCCGAGGGGGATATCCTTCAGGTCCTGCTGGTCGCCATCCTGACCGGTTTCGCCCTTCAGCGCATCGGCCCGCCGGTGCAGGGCGTGCGCAACCTGATCGATCAGGGCGCGAGGATCATTTTCGACATCATCACCCTGATCATGAAACTGGCGCCGATCGGCGCGGGCGCGGCCATGGCCTATACGCTCGGCAAGTTCGGCGCGGCGGCGCTGGGATCGCTGCTGATGCTGATCGGCACCTTTTACCTGACGGCTGTTCTGTTCGTCGTAATCGTGCTCGGCGTGGTGGCCTGGCTGACCGGTTTTTCGATCTTCCGTTTTGTCGCCTATATCAGGGACGAACTGCTGATCGTGCTGGGCACCTCGTCGTCGGAAAGCGCCCTGCCGAACCTGATGCGCAAGATGGAGGCGCTGGGCTGCTCGAAGCCCGTGGTGGGGCTGGTGATCCCGACCGGCTATTCGTTCAATCTCGACGGCACCAATATCTACATGACCCTGGCCTCGCTCTTTATCGCACAGGCCATGGGCTATGAGTTGACCCTGATGCAGCAACTGACTCTCCTGGGCGTCGCCATGCTGACCTCCAAGGGAGCGTCCGGCGTTACCGGCGCGGGCTTTATCACGCTCGGCGCGACCCTGGCCGTCGTCAATCCGGCGCTGGTGCCCGGCATGGCCATCGTGCTCGGCATCGACAAATTCATGAGCGAATGCCGCGCCCTGACCAACTTCATCGGCAACGGCGTCGCTTGCGTGGTGGTATCGCGCTGGGAAGGCGAACTGGACCGGGCGGCGCTCAAGGCAGGCCTGCATGATATGACCGCCCTTCCGGCCGAATAAGACGCGATTCCCGCCGCAAGCGCGCCTTATTGCAAATTTATGATCACGGGCGCAGGCTGGCTGGCAAAGGCCTTTTTGCGCCTGCCCTTTATGCGCCTGATGGAGAACCCGATGAAACACCTGATTAAAATTGCTGCGCCATCCATGGTGGCGCTCGGTCTGGCACTGACCCTGGGTTTGCCGTCCGTGGCGCAGGCGCAGTATGACACCAAATCCTATGACGGCTATTGTTACGCCCGCAAGGACAACGCCAAGACCAATGGCGCGGTCATCGGCGCGGTGGTCGGCGGCCTGGCCGGCAGCCAGGTTTCCAAGAACGAGCGTGGCCTCGGCACGGTCGGCGGCGCGGTTCTGGGCGGCGTGGTCGGTTCGCAGATCGGCAAATCGTCGGTCAAGTGTTACAACGGCGCCTATTACGCCTATCGCCAGGGCCAGTACTATGCGCCGCCGCCGGCCCCGGAAGGCTATCAGGTGCTTTATTTCCGCGACCGCCCGCAGAGCGGTTATTACGATAATGTCTATTATGACGCACCCTCCAGCCGCTACAGCCAGTCGGACGATAACCGCTACAACACTGTCCCCTACAGCGATGACAGTGACTACCAGAGCCGGCCGTATGACAGCGGCCCGCAACCCTATTCGCGCTATGACAATGATCGTCCGTATGTCGATGATCGTTATGACTCCGGTTCGCAATACGGTTCCAGCCGCCCGGCCAATGCCGACGAAGGCTGGCGCGACGACCAGGGGCAATGGCACTATGGCCGTCCGCGCGCCGTCGGCTGGCAGGATGACGATGGCCGCTGGCATATCGGCCAGGTCGTCGCCTATGGCTGGCGTGACCGAAACGGCGGCTGGCATGAAGAATCCTCCAGCTATTCGAGCAGTCGCTACTCCAGTTCCGGCTACTGATACCGAGTATGACACGAAGGCGGAAGGTGGGGACATCTTCCGCCTTTCCCGTCTTCACGCGTGGCCTTTTTTATGAAAGGGTGGGCTTAAGGCGCGCCAATAACGCCGCATCTCCCGGAGGATATCATGAAGGCTGTCATCAGTGTCGTTTTGGGCCTGGGGTTGTTAGCGCTACCAGTGGCCGCGCCCGCCCAGGGAGTCACGACCGAACAGGACCATCGCAATATGATGGACCAGCTTGGTATCCAGACCCTTCGCCCCGGTCCGAACGGCGATGAAAAAGCCCCGGACCACGCCAATTATGACGAGGCCGAGGCCAATCCGTATCCCGACTGGCCGGATATACTGACCCTCGATGACGGCGAAAAGGTCGTAACGGCCGGACAATGGTGGCAAAAGCGCCGGCCGGAAATCGCCGAAGCTTTTGAACGCGAAGTCTATGGCCGCGTGCCTGCCGATGCGCCGAAGGTGGCGTGGCGGGTCAGCGAAAGCGAGGCCGAAACCCTGGGCGGCGTGGATATTCAGGCCTCTCATCTGGTCGGGCAAGTCGATAATGCCGCTTACCCGGCCATCAGTGTCGATATCGACGCCATGCTGATTCTGCCGGCAAAGGTGAAAGAACCGGCGCCGGTGCTGATCATGTTCTCCTGGGCGCCGGTCCGGTTTCCCGCGCCACATGTACCGCCCGCGCCGCCGAAGGATATCGATCCGCGCATGGCCGGGTTTCTGGCCGCGGCGGAAGCTTCCAATATAGAACGCATCCGGCAACTGGTGGCTGATGGCTGGGGCGTCGTCCTGCTCAACCCGACCAGTTATCAGGCCGATAACGGCGCGGGCCTGACGCAAGGGATCATCGGCCTCGTCAACAAGGGCCAGCCGCGCAAGCCGGACGACTGGGGCGCTCTGCGCGCCTGGGCCTGGGGGGCATCGCGGGTCTTCGATTATCTCACAACCCGGCCGGAGGTGGATAAGGCGCATATCGGCATCGAGGGCGTTTCGCGTTATGGCAAGGCGGCGCTGGTCACCATGGCCTTCGATCAGCGCTTTTACATGGGGCTGATCGGGTCTTCCGGCGAGGGCGGGGCCAAGCCGCACCGGCGCAATTTCGGCGAGGCGGTAGAGAGCCTGACCGGTTCCGGCGAATATCACTGGATGGCCGGCAATTTCCTCAAATATGGCGGGCCGTTGAATGCCGGTGATCTGCCGGTGGATGCGCATGAGCTGATCGCGTTGGCCGCGCCGCGTCTGGTCTTTATCTCCTACGGTGTGCCTGAAGCCGGCGACGCCAGGTGGCTGGACCAGCAGGGCAGCTATATGGCGACGGTGGCGGCCGGTTCGGTATGGAAGCTGCTCGGCGCGGACGATCTCGGTGTCGGCAACGACTATAAAACCGCCGTCATGCCGCCGCCGCTGACCGAACTGCTCGATGGCCAATTGGCCTGGCGGCAGCATACGGGCGGCCACACGGATGCGCCGAATATGGCCAGCTTCATCAAATGGGCGGACCGCAATATGGGACGGGAGGCGCAATAGACATACGTGCTTTATGGCGGCGGATGTTTGCGCACCAGCCGCTAGGGGAAGCCGATGTGGGGGTTTCCTTATGGTCCGGCGGGCTGTCTGCGTTTCCGGCGGGCGGCGGATAGCCCATCACCTGTTCATCGAAGCGCACTGAGAGGCTGTAATAATCCGGATCGTCTTCGCCTAAGAGGGAATGGTCGGGCCAGCGGCCATCCTTACGGGCCAGGGCGCGGGTGACGGCATTGACGCGGTTCAGCATCAGGATCGCCGGGAAGCGGCCCTTTTGCGCAGGGTTGCTACCCGGGCGCAGGCACTGGGCAATGGTCAGGCTATCGGCTGCTTGCCATGGATTTTCGGACGCCGGCGCTTTCTGATCGAATGGAGCGCCGTCCGGCCAGAGGCCGCAGGTACGGGCATAGTAGGCCGTGAGGCGATCAGCCTTGGCGATAAATTCAAGGCGTCCGTTGATCTCTTCCTCGCGGTCGTCCGTCTCGTCGGTTGCGTCCATATCGTCATCGGCGAAGCGGGCGGCTTTGGCGGGTTTGGGCGCTTCATAGAGCTGGACCAGCATACGGTCGGCCGCCAAGGCGTAGCGCCCGGCGCGTTCGCCTTCCAGAAAACAGTCGGGCTTGGTGATAAAGGTCACGACCTCCATGACGCGATCGGCATAACGGCGCAGCAGCCGGCGGATGGGCTTGAGCGCGACCTGGTCGTGGTCGCTTTCGTTGTCACCGATGATCAGCGGCAGGGTCTCGATGGCGCGGTCATGGACGGTGATTGCCCGCGCGGCGCGCTCGGCCTCCAGACAGGTTTCGGGCAGGTCGAGGGTCTGGATATGGCTGGCGATGGCGTTGACAAACCCGCGCAAGGCCTCGCGCCGCCGCTTCAGGGCGAGAGCGTCGGTCTCTTCGCCGGTTTCCGGCGCGCTGTCGGTGTCGAGGCTGGCCTCCATCCGGATAGGATATGGGCGGATGGAGGGGAGGGGATTGAACGCCTTCTCCTCCCTTGCGAAGCGGGGGAGGTGGCGCGCGAAGTCGCGCCGGAGGGGGCATACTCAAAAACAAGAAACCCCACCACCACATCTCACGCTTCGCGTTCGTGGTGGGGTTTTTTGCTGACTTTTAAGCCTATTAGAAAGGGGAGGCTTCGGTTAATTGGTGATTTGATATCCTGTCACCGTAATTCCCTGAATTCCCTGTCACCGTAATTCCATGTAGTTCCATGACGCGCTACGAGGCTGCGCAGGGCGGGGCGATTGGCATCAAGAGCGAGGGACGGTTTTGTGGTGTAAGAAAAGAGTATGAAGAACGTATAGACAGTGCAATTGCAATCAATATAGGAAATATTAAGTGTCTTAAAATTGTTTGCTAAATATCCCATTTTGGGATAATGAAATTTATGACTTCAAATATCCAATCACTTTCGCTCGATTTAGGCTTTCCATCAGAGCCTAAGAAGCGCACACAAGGGGGCATATCTACAACTGATGTTGTGTTATCTGCCTCTATGAGTGGCAATTCCGAATTGTTTCCTGAAATTTTGAACCTTCATGTTCGAGATGGCGCTCGCATAGCTGATGTCACGTACGGTTCAGGCGTTTTTTGGCGCAAAGTGGAACTGTCACGCTATGAGTTAGTGCCTTCAGACATTGCTACAGGAGTAGATTGTCGTAATCTCCCGTATGAAGACAATAGTTTTGACGCACTAGTTTTGGACCCACCTTATATGGAAGGTTTGCTAAGGAATAAAAAAGATCATAAAGCTGGTGCAGGGACTTTTAACGCGTTTCGTGAATACTATTCAAACGGCGATGAAATTAGTGAAGGTCCTAAATGGCACGGAGCGGTGACTGATCTTTATTTTAAAGCGGGTGCGGAAGCTCGTCGTGTACTACGTGATCACGGCGTGATGATCGTAAAATGCCAAGACGAGGTTTCCGCGAACCGCCAGTGGTTAACGCATGTTGAAATTATTAACCACTACGAAGATTTAGGCTTCTATGTAAAAGATCTCTTCGTTTTGGTACGAGTTAATAAGGCTGGAATTACGAGGTTGAAGAAGCAAGTGCATGCTAGAAAAAATCATAGCTATTTTCTTGTTTTTATTAAGGTTCCGGTTGGAAAAAAAGTTTCTTCATATAGGCCAAAATAAGAAAATATATTATTAGGATTTATCTCGAATTTTGACCACTTCAATTTTCTCAACTTGCTTAACAATCTTTTCCTCAATTATTGGTTCTGAAATATCTTTTTCAGCAAGCAGCTCATCAAGCAGACTAAGCATATTATCGGTAAACGGGGGTTGAGGTGGCCATGTTACTGGCACTAAAGAAGCAATTAACTGTTTTTGTTGTTCTTCAGTGTAATTCCTGAAAGTAGATGTGGGTAAATTTTTATTTTTAGCAAACGCGAAGCGCCATTTGCCTCCAAACCCGTAACAATTGACCGCAAGTAGGTCAAACTCACCTCGTAGTAATAGAGTGGTGTTTAATTCGGATCCATCGGGAAACTTTACAATACGACGATCGCTTCCATCCACTTGGCTCTTCCCTGCCCATTCGTCAGGACCGAGCTGTTTAACCATAGCTGTTTGAAGACTTTTAACTTCTATAGTAAATGATTTCCCTTTATAAATAATACGTCGATCTCCTTTTTTCTTTCTATCGTGATCATCATCTTTTCCTTTTTCCGTAATTTTCGGATGCGTTAAGAAGGCATCGTGAAATTTTTTCTCTGCTACATAACCGAGCATAATCCCTCGGAGACTGGGATTTTGATCTACTAGCTCGGTTAGTTCTCCTTCTGAAATTTCCCATCTTTTTAAAATACTATCTTTTGCTTTCATTATCTTCCCATAATTCCTGAATGATACTTGCCGGTGAAATTTTTAGTGCTGAGCAAACGCTAATAAATTCAATTACATCAAGTCGCCGTTCGCCACTTTCGTATTTAGATACAAAGGATTGTGGTTTGCGCAGTCTATTAGCCAGTTCCATCTGAGTCAGCTTTGCGGTGCGCCTAGCGTCGAGTAACAGCAGACAAAATAAGTTAGAGGTAGGACGAGTCACCATTAGGGTATTATCATCCAATTTTGGGATATCCCAAATCGGGATAATGTTGGAGGCTAAGAGGATGAATGCTAATAGGTCATTTAAATGCCGTGGCCCTGCCTCTCGCACCCGCGAAAATAGTTTCGCGGGTGCTCTGGCCTTTTGAGCCGGATTCGGTTATACGGCCCGCAAATCTATATAAACCTCCACCTCGCAGCCTCTCCGAATTCGCAGAGGCTTTTTTGGCATCCGGAGCGGGAAGGGGCTGGTCCTTGATCTCAAGTGACCCCTCCGTCGCTTCGCGCCACCTCCCCATTTGAGAAATGGGGAGGAGGAAGTGGAACACCCCACCACCACGCCCTGACGGGCGCGGTGCCCCTCCCCAACAAGTGGGGAGGTACAAGAAACGGGACCGCCCCGGCATGGGGAGGTACAGACAACAGGACCTTCCCGGCAAACGGGGAGGTACAAGAGCTAAAGTCCTTCTCCGACAAGCGGTGAGGGACAAGAACTAAAGTTCCTTTCCGGCAAGCGGGGAGGTACGAGAGACAAGACCCCGGCGCTGCGCGCGTCGCCCCTCACCCCAGCCCTCTCCCCGCAAGCGGGGCGAGGGGGAATTTATAAGGCCCTTTATGAACCTGCGTAATATCGCCATCATCGCCCACGTTGACCATGGCAAGACCACCCTCGTTGACGCCCTGCTGGCCCAGTCCGGCGTTTTCCGCGCCAACGAAGCGACCGTCGAGCGCGCCATGGATTCCAACGACCAGGAACGCGAGCGCGGCATCACCATCCTGGCCAAGTGCACCTCCGTGCTGTGGAACGGCAAGGCCGGCGAGACCCGTATCAACATCATCGACACGCCGGGCCACGCCGACTTCGGCGGCGAAGTGGAACGCATCCTGGGCATGGTCGACGGCTGCGTCATCCTGATCGACGCCGAAGAAGGCGTCATGCCGCAGACCAAGTTCGTGCTCGGCAAGGCGCTGAAGCTGGGCTTGCGCCCGATCCTCTGCATCAACAAGGTCGACCGTCCGCACGCCGATCCGGACCGCGTCCACAACGAAGCCTTCGACCTCTTCGCCGCCATGGGCGCGACGGACGAGCAGCTCGATTTCCCGCACATCTACGCGTCCGGCAAGAACGGCTGGGCCACCATGGACCTGGGTACGCCTTCGGACAATCTGGCGCCTTTGTTCGACCTGATCGTCGAGCATGTGCCCGCGCCGGCGGTACAGAAGAATGTCGACCAGCCGTTCCAGATGCTGTCGGTGCTGATCGAATCCGATCCGTTCCTGGGCCGCCTGCTGACCGGCCGCGTGCAATCGGGCAAAGCCGTTCCGGGCCTGGCCATCAAGGCGCTGAACCGTGATGGCGTTGAAATCGAGCGCGGGCGCATCACGAAAGTGCTGGCCTTCCGTGGCCTGAAGCGCCAGCCGATCGACGAAGGCACGGAAGCGGGCGACATCTGCGCCATCGCCGGCCTTTCCAAAGCGACCGTGGCCGATACGCTGTGCGACATGAGCCTCGATACCGCCCTGCCGGCGCAACCGATCGATCCGCCGACCATCTCCATGACCGTTTCGGTCAACGACTCGCCGCTGGCCGGTCGTGAAGGCACCAAGGTGCAGAGCCGCGTCATCCGCGAGCGCCTGCTGAAGGAAGCCGAGTCGAACGTCGCCATCCGCATCACCGAAAGCGCCGAGAAGGACGCCTTTGAGGTGGCCGGCCGTGGCGAACTGCAACTGGGCGTGCTGATCGAGAACATGCGCCGCGAGGGCTTTGAAGTGGCCATCTCGCGTCCGCGCGTCGTCTTCAAGACGGACGAGGAAACCGGCGAGAAGCTGGAACCGATCGAAGACGTGGTGATCGACGTGGACGAGGAGTTCACCGGCATCGTCATCGAAAAGCTGTCGGCGCGCAAGGCGGAGTTGAAAGACATGGCTCCCTCCGGCGCCGGCAAGCAGCGCGTGGTGCTGAAGGCGCCGTCGCGTTCGCTGATCGGTTATCAGGGCGAGTTCCTGACCGATACGCGTGGCTCCGGCGTGCTGAACCGCGTGTTCTCGCACTATGAAGGCTACAAGGGCCTGATCGACCAGAACCGCAAGGGCGTGCTGGTGTCGAACTCGGACGGGGAAACGGCGTCGTATGCGCTGTGGAACCTGGAGGAGCGCGGCGTGATGTTCGTGGGCGCCGGCGAGAAGACCTATATGGGCATGATCATCGGTGAGAATTCGCGGTCCGACGACCTGGATGTCAATCCGATGAAGGCCAAGCAGCTGACCAATGTCCGCGCCTCGGGCAAGGACGAGGCCGTGCGCCTGACGCCGCCGCGCCGCCCGACCCTGGAGCAGGCGATTGCGTACATCGAGGACGATGAACTGGTGGAAGTGACGCCGAAGTCGATCCGCCTGCGCAAGAAGGAACTGAACCCGTCGTTCCGCAAGAAGCGCGTGAAGGTAGACGCCTAAGACATTCATGGGGGAAACAGGCTTTTTTCCCCCCATGTATCCCCTTTGAAAGCGGCCCCGGTTATTCCGGGGCCGTTTCTTATTGCCTGAATGACGATCAGTACATTAGGGTCGGGAAAACAACGGGGGAATTTATGGAATTCTACAATTTAAAGGCCATCAGGCCTTATGCTTTTGGGGCAACGCCTTTTATCGGCCTGTTCATCTATCAGATTGCTGTTGTCCTGCCACAGAGGCCGACAGTCGCGGACGCCGCCAAGGGATTTGTCATCCCGATCGGCGTAGAAAACAAGACCATCTTCATGTCGCAGGTGGATGCTATCATCCTGTTCGGCGCCTTGTTGGTGGGCGCGCTCATTATCGGGATAGGCTTGTTGAAGGCTCTGCGTCGGCGGCGCGCCTAGCGTTTCATTGGCCGCCCAGGTGTTTTGCGTGCCGTTCTGTAATGCTGTTATAGGAGGGCGGCGCAAGAGCTGGTGGCTGTCCTGCCTGTAAGATGTTTCCTGTTTGTTCTTTTCTCTTGACATTTATCCACAAGGTGAACATATAAAGAACATTAACCATAGGATGTTCGCCATGCTGAATACCAGGGTCTATAGCTGTCCGCCGCAAGTGAAGGATTTGCCACCGGAAACGCAGATCGGGGCCACCTGCCGGACCTGCGGGCAGCAATGGGGGGAAAGCGTGCAGGGACTAGTCGCGCGCCATATGGGGGCGGAATTCATCGATCTGCTGGAATGGAAATACCGCTGTCGGGACGAATCCTGCGGCGGGCTGGTGCGGATCGTTATCGATGGCAAACGGCCGGAAAATCCGCAGGTTGCGCCGCGTGTGTCGGTGCTGGCGCGGCCGAAGCGGGTGGAGCGGCCGCTTTATCCGGTCAAGGCGGTGGTCAAGCCGCGGACCTATGCGCCGGTGGTGGTTCCAGCTTCAATGCGGCAGCTTTCCCTGCCGCTGGTCCGGCAGTGAGCCTTCATCCGGTCGGGCCATCGGTCAGGGATACGCCGGCGGTTTTCACTATGCGGGAGATGCGTGGAAAGACGTATGTGAAGGCCAGCGCGTGGGCTTCGGCGGAGGTGGTGGTGCAGGCGTCTTCGGCGAGGATGAGGTTGTAATTGCGCTCCCAGGCGTCGCGCGCGGTCGATTCGACGCCGAAATTGGTGGCGATGCCGCCAAGGACGAGGGTTTTGATGCCGCGCCGGCGCAGGTGCAGATCGAGGTCGGTACCATGAAAGGCGCCCCAGTTGCGTTTGTGAATAACGATGTCGCCGGGGTGGCGCAGGCCGTCGACGAAATCGGCCCAGCCGGCGGGCGGTCCGTCTTCGGGGCGGGGTGACGGTTCATCGACCGGTTGGTTCAGGGCATCGCTGTAATCCCTCGCCCAATGAACGTGGACAAGGAAGACGGGGGCGCCGGCGGCGCGGAAGCGTTCGGCCAGCGCCTTGCTGTTCGCCACGACATCTTCGCTGGAATAAGGCGCGCGACCGGGGCCGGCGATGCCCTTTTGCAAGTCGATCAGGACAAGGGCGGTGGTGCGGGGATCGAGCGGAGAGAAAGACATGGCAAGGCCTTTTAAGTGAGTTGCCCCGGAGCCTGGTCTACTGGATCGCGGCGCAGGCGACGCGAACGCCGGCCCCGCCGATCGGCTGGGTGCTGTAGTCGTCGGGCATGGCGTGAATGACAAGCGAGGAGCCGTCCGCATCCATCAGGGCGGGCAGTTTGCCGCCTTCGCGGGCCGTGACGAAGGTGGAATAGACCTCCGCCGTGGCGCTGCCGTCGGCGTTGGCGAAGAGATTGGGCAGGTCGCCGGCGTCATTGGCGTCGGCATTGAGCAGGCCGTGAACGACCGGCGTGAGGCTGTGGACATGGCCGCCGGCGGAGGCGAACTTCTCGTCGTTGCACGAGGCCTTTTCATGGAAATGCATGCCATGCCAGCCGGGCGTCAGGCCCCTGGCCTCGACGCGCAGGATGACGCCGTTAGGGGCGGGCGTGACGGTGACCGTGCCGAGATCGGCGCCATCGGGTCCGGCCAGCTTGCCGGTGAGGACGCCGGAAGCGGGGGCTTCGGCGGCGGGGGCTTCGGCAGTCTGGGCCATGGCCGTTTGTGACAGGACAGGGGCGGCGGCCAGAAGGGTGGCGGTCATCAGGGCGTAACGGATCATGCGGAGGCTCCCGGTTTGCGAACGATTCTTAAAATGCCTGAGTGCCATAAAAATACGGTGGCGCAAAGACGCGATTACCGCCCGTCGATCAAAATTGCGGCATAAAGCTATGAGCCGAGGCGCGGTCCCATTCGCGTTTCAGCCGGTCATCGACCTCGCCGCTCAGCAAAGCGCCGCGTGGCAGATGGTGATAAACGGCATCGCCGCGCACCACCGCGCCGGTCGTTGAGCGGATATGGATATGCCACGGGCGCAGGTCCTGCGGATGGGAAAGCCCGGCGGCGCCGATCACCTGGGCGATGGCGCCGAGCGTATTGCGGTGATAGCTGGCGACGCGGGGCGCCTTATCGGCCACCACGAGGGCGCGCTGGCGGCGCATATCCTGGGTAGTGATGCCGGTCGGACATTTGTTGGTATGGCAGGCGCGGGCCTGGACGCAGCCGAGCGAGAACATGAAGGCGCGGGCGGCCATGACGTAATCGGCGCCGAGCGCGTGGATGCGGCAGAAATCGAAGGCGGAGATCATTTTGCCGGAAGCGCCGAGTTTCAGGTCGTCGCGCAGGCCGGCGGCGGTCAGGACGTTGTGCATGAAACTCAGGCCTTCGGCCAGCGGCAGGCCGACATGATCGGACAGTTCCATAGGGGCCGCGCCGGTGCCGCCTTCGCCGCCGTCGATGACGATGAAATCGGGCCGGAGGCCGGTTTCCAGCATGGCCTTGACGATGGCCAGCACCTCGAAGCGGTGGCCAACGCACATCTTGACGCCCACCGGCTTGCCGCCGGAAAGGGTGCGCAGGCGGGCGATAAAGTGCAGCATTTCCAGCGGGGTGGAAAAGGCCGAATGACGCGAGGGCGAAATGCAGTCCCGCGTGGTGTCGATCAGCCGGGTGGCGGCGATTTCGGGGGTGATCTTGGCCTTGGGCAGCACGCCGCCGTGGCCCGGCTTGGCCCCCTGGCTGAGTTTCAGTTCGATCATCTTCACCTGCGGATCGGCGGCGGTTTTGGCGAAGAGGTCGGGATCGAAACGGCCGTCGGGCGTGCGGCAGCCGAAATAGCCGGTGGCGACCTGCCAGATGATGTCGCCGCCGCCTTCGCGGTGATAGGGGCTGATCGAGCCTTCGCCGGTATCGTGGGCGAAGCCGCCCATTTTCGCGCCGGTATTGAGGGCCAGTATGGCGTTGCGGCCGATGGCGCCGAAACTCATGCCGGAAATATTGAGGATCGAGGCGTTATAGGGCTGTGTGCAATCCGCGCCGCCGATGGCGATGCGGAAATCGGCGTCTTCGATCTCGACCGGCATGATCGAGTGCGATACCCAGCCGTAGCCGGTGGCGCCGGTGTCGAGCACGGTGCCGAAGGGCCGCATGTCCGAGGCGTTCTTGGCGCGCTGGTAGACGATGGCGCGCTGGTCGCGGGAAAAGGGCAGGGGGTCGCGTTCATCCTCGATCAGATACTGGCGGATTTCCGGGCGGATAAACTCGAAGATAAAGCGGAAATGCCCCGTGAGCGGGTAGTTGCGCAGGATCGAATGACGGGTCTGGAGAAGGTCATAGACGCCGAGAAGTGTCAGCGGCAGGAGCACGATCAACCACCAGGTGAAGCCGGCATTGACGAAGGCGGCCAGGCCGAGGGTGACGGCGGCGAGGAGGATGACGATCCGGAACACGAAAAAACGCGACATGATTTTGCTCTCTGGGTTTTACTCTCTGGCAGCCCCCCGACAGGCGTTTCATGCGGTCTTAGCACACCGGGCCGTCATGGCAATCGTCAGATGACAAACTATTCATGCACGCCCGGTTGCGGGAGAGACGGGTTCGGCATAGGTTCCCACGATAATAAATCATAAAGTGGGTACTGATGATCGATCGTCGTTTTCTGGTTGGCGCGCTGGGCGCCTTGCTGGGCCTGACCGCTTCCGAAGCGCTGGCCGCCGCCAAAAAGAAAAAGCCGGCGGCAAAGAAGACTTCCGCAAAAGGCAGGCCGCGCAAAACGGTACGGAAAACAAAGGGCAGGGCCGCGCCGAAGAAGGCCGCCCCGCCGCCCAGGCCCGTCGAGCCGCCAATGACCGATGTGACGCCGCCCGAAGTGGCCGCCGCGCTGAAATCGGCCTTCGACGCCATCCTGCATGAAATGCTGATCGCCTCGCCGGTGCTGGCCACCAGCGCCGGCCTGGACAAGCCTGAATTCGGGGCCGGATATGCCGCGCTGAAATCGAAGCTCGATGACCGCAGCGCGGCCGGGCAGGCGGCGCACGTCGCGCGGCTGAAGCGCGCCGTCGACCGCCTGAACGCCATCCCGCGCGCGCGGCTGTCGGCGGCCGATCGGGTCAATTACGATACCGTGCTGTGGGACAATGACAACCAACTGACACTGGCGCGCAACTTTGCCTTCGGGGACAGCGCGCCCTGCGGCGGCTCGTGGAGCGGCGGATTTCCCAATCCGTATATCGTCAGCCAGCTTTCGGGGGCGTGGCAGTATATTCCGGATTTTCTCGACAGCCAGCACACGATCGAAAACCTCAGCGACGCGCAGGCCTATCTCAGCCGCCTGACGGCTTTCGCGGGTGTACTCGATCAGGAAACGGCGCGGGCGAAGGCCGATTTCGCGCGCGGAGTCGTGCCGCCCGATTTCATCCTCGGCAAGACCATCGCGGCCCTAACCGCCCTGAGAGACGCCGATCCGGCGGCGTCGGGCCTGGTCACCTCTCTGGTGACGCGCACGGCGGCGAAGGGGATAGCGGGCGACTGGCAGGCGCAGGCCATGGCCATTGTCTCCGGGCCGGTGAAAGAGGCCCTGACGCGCCAGGTCGATGCGTTGGCGGCGCAGAAAAGCGTGGCGAAGCATGACGCCGGGGTGCTCAATCTGCACACTGGCAAGGCCTATTATGCCCAGTGCGTCAAACTGAATACCTCGTCCAGCCTGACCGCGAAGGATATCCACCGGCTGGGCCTGCAAAAGGTCAGCGAGATCAGGGCCGAACTGGAAACGCGCTTTCGGGCGCTGGGCCGGACGCAGGGAACGGTGGGGCAGCGGATGAAGGCGATGTATGCCGACCCGCAATATCTCTACAGCAATGACGATGCCGGCAAGGCGAAGCTGCTCGATGACCTGAACGGCAAGGTGACGGTGGTGCAAAGCCGCCTGCCGCAATGGTTCGGCGTGCTGCCGCGCACGCAGGTTCAGATCCGGCGCGTGCCGGTGGCCACCGAGGCCGGGGCGCCGGGCGGATATTACAGTCCGGGGTCGCTCGATGGCGCGCGGCCGGGCATGTATTACATCAATCTGCGCGATATTTCCGAATTGCCGGGCTGGACGCTGCCGACGCTCACCTATCACGAGGCCATTCCGGGGCATCATTTGCAGCTCACGATCCAGCAGGAGGCGCAGGGCCTGCCGATGTTGCGCAAGCTGTCGGCTTTCAACGCCTATGTCGAGGGCTGGGCGCTCTATGCCGAACAACTGGCCGGCGAGATGGGCATGTATGACAGCGACCCGGCCGGGCGGATCGGTTATCTGCATGACGCGCTTTTCCGCGCGGTGCGGCTGGTGGTCGATACCGGGATGCACGCGCAGGGCTGGAGCCGCGAGCAGGCGATCACCTACATGATGGATACCGCCGGCAAGGCGCAGGGCGAAGCGACGGCGGAAGTTGAGCGTTATTGTGTATGGCCCGGTCAGGCATTGGGTTATATGGTCGGCAAGATCGAATGGCTGAAACTGCGCGACGCCGCCAGGGCCAGGCCGGGTTTCGATATCAGGCGTTTCCACGATACCGGCCTGCTGTGCGGGGCGGTGCCGCTGGAAGTGCTGAGGGATGTGTATAAGGCGGCGGGAATGATTTAGCGGCTCGTCAGTTGGATCGGCAAACAGGTAAAAAAAGGGAAACTCATGATCAATCGTCGTAATCTGCTGGCCGGGGCGTCGGCCCTGACCGCCGTGACTGTCGCGGCCTGCTCGAAGCCCGCCGCAAAGGCCGCCGATCTCAATAAGCTCTTTCAGTCGATGTACGACGAGACGGTGGCCGGTTCGCCGATGCTGGCGACCTCGCTGGGACTCGACAAGGGCAAACTGGCCGGTCTGAAATCGAAGCTCGACCCGGCCACACCGGAGGAACGCGCGCGCCTGACGGCCTATTACGAGACATCGGCCGCGGCGTTGAAGGCCATCGACCGCAAGGCGCTTTCCGGCATGGACCGCATCAATTACGACGCCGTGCTGTGGGATACCGAAACCACGCTGGAAGGCTATAAGACTTTCAAGTACGGCGACGGCAGCACCTATTGGGGGCCGTATCCGATCACGCAACTGACCGGGCAATATCAGTATGTGCCGGACTTCCTCGACAGCCAGCACACGGTCGAGACGAAGGATGACGCCGACGCCTATCTCAGCCGCCTGGACCAGTATGCCCAGGTGCTCGATCAGGAGACGGTGCGTTTCAACGCCAGCATCGCCGATGGCATCGTGCCGCCCGATTTCGCCTTGCAAAAGGCGATCCGGCAGATGGAAAGCCAGGCAGGAACCAGGGCCGACGCGTCGCCGCTGGTGCAATCCCTGGTCAGGCGGACGAAGGAAAAGACCATCGCCGGCGACTGGTCGACGGCGGCCACCAGGACCTATCAGTCAGCCGTGCTGCCGGCGCTCGCCCGTCAGATCGCGGCGCTGAAGGCGGCCCTGCCCAAGGCGACGCATGACGCGGGCGTGTGGCATGTTCCCGGTGGTGACGCGCGTTACGCCTTCGGGGTGAAGGCCAATACCTCGACCAATTTCACACCGGAGGAGGTCCACCAGATCGGCCTCGACAAGGTGAAGGAAATCAACGCCGAACTGGAAACCCTCATGCAGGCCCACGGCATGACCAAAGGCACGACCGGCGAACGCATGGCCGCCATGACGAAGGACCCGAAGTTCATCTATGAGAATACCGACGCCGGCAAGGACAGGCTGCTGGCGGACCTGAACAGGCAGATCGACGTGGTGTTCGCCAAGTTGCCGCAGTTCTTCGGCGTGCTGCCGAAGTCGAAGGTGACGGTCAAGCGCGTGCCCAAGGCGACCGAACTGGGGGCGCCGGGCGGATATTATCAAAGCGCCTCGCTCGACGGCTCGCGTCCGGGGGCCTATTATATCAACCTGCGCGACACGGCCGAGGTGCCGTCATGGACCTTGCCGACCCTGACCTATCACGAGGCGATTCCCGGCCACCACATGCAGATATCGATCCAGCAGGAGAACAAGAACCTGCCGGAACTGCGCAAGATTTCCGGCTTCAACGCCTATGTCGAGGGCTGGGCGCTCTATGCCGAACAACTGGCCGGCACCGACATGGACATGTACGCCAACGATCCCTTTGGCAAGATCGGTTACCTGCATGACGCCATGTTCCGCGCCTGCCGGCTGGTGGTCGATACCGGCATGCACGCCAAGCGCTGGAGCCGCGAACAGGCGATGGATTTCATGCAGACCTATACCGGCGACCTGAATGAAACCGAGGTCGAGCGCTATGCCGTCTGGCCCGGCCAGGCGCTGGGCTATATGGTCGGCAAAATCAAGTGGCTGCAATTGCGCGAGGCGGTGAAGACGAAGGCGGGCGCGGGCTTCGATATCAGGAAGTTCCACGACACCGGGCTTCTGTGCGGAGCGGTGCCGCTCGATGTGCTGGAACAGGTCTATAAGGACGCGGGGCTGATTTAGGGGCGGTGCGGCGGGCGGCTTATTCAAGCCGTCCGGCGGCCATCGCGCCATAGCGCCGGCTCAGGCCGATAAACACGGTCGCGCCCGGTTGCGTGCCAAAATAGGCGCTGCGGACATAGCGTGTGTCACGCGTATTGCCCGGCTTGCCGGCGTGAAGGATATCCGTGACGCCAAGACTCAATGTGGTGGCTGGCGTCAGCATCCGGTTATAGGTGACCGATCCTGTCGCGTAGCCGAGACTATAGCCTTCGGCGATGAGTTGCCGGCCCTGGGCATTGTAATTCAGGGCAATATCAGCCTTGTCATTCAGCCGGTAGCTCAGGTTAAGCTGACCGGCGGCGGTCATCAGGGAGCGGGGCCTGAGCACGTCCGGCACGCGCATATGCGTTTCCGAAACATTCAGTGTCGCATTCAGGAACAGCTTGCCCCGGCTGCCGGAAAAATTCAGTTGCGCACCGGTCCGGGTGCTGCTTCCGGCATTGCGGGGCGATACCCGGAGAACCTGTACGCCGGTATTTTGTGGATCTTCGACAAGGACCGTGACCGGCGTGATCAGTCTTTCGTCGCGCAGGTGATAGAGACGTGCGGAATAGGTATTGAAATTGCGGGTTTTCTCGTAGGCCGCCTCGAACGAATCCGTGGTTTGCGGACGCAGCGCCGGGGTTCCGGCCTTCACGGTCTGGTTGTTCACAATCGTCAGGGCCGGATTCAGGTCGCGGGGCGCGGGTCTTTGGAGGCGGCGCGAATAGTTGAAGCGCAATCTGGCCGCCGGTGACAGGACATAGGTGGCGAAAAGGCTGGGATTGATATTGCCGTAGGCCACATGGACAGGCGCGCCGGTGCCTTCATCCCGGCCGGTATAATCCAGCGCTTCGGGCCGCAGGCCCGCCAGAACGACCCAATGTTCGCCCAGCGCTTTCTGATAGGTCGCGTAGAGGGCGCTGATCCGCTGGCGGTATCCGGCCTGGCTGCTCAGGAGCGGGTTAAGAACCGGAAGTTCGGTGCCGGGCGAATAGGCGGCGAAGGCGAGATTATCGTCTTGCGCATCGTCCTGCGTTATCTGGAGTCCGGCCGCGATCTGGTCCCCCGCGAGGCTTGTCGTGTAATCGATGCTGAGCGTGTGCGTGGTCGTTGCGCTTTCGATGCGGTTTGACTGCATGCGGTCGTTTCGGTTCTCCGGCAGGGACGATACCTGATAAGCCATGAGGCTGCTCAGGTCCGTACCGGTGGTTTGCCGGCTCACCCTGGCGTCCACCGTTAACTGTTCGCCCAGCCGCCGTCCCAGCCGTGTCCATGAAACGCCGGCCAGGCCGGTCGAACCATGCAGGATGGAGTGGTTGAGGCTGTCGAAGCGCGTTACCGTCGCGCCGGTTCCGTCATAAGCCGCCATCCGGCTTGTGCCGCGGCTTGTATTTTGGCTGTCCATATAGTTGAACTGGCCGCTTATCCGGTCCTTTTCGCTGAGATCGTAATCCAGGGTGGCGTTTGCCATGGTCATGCGGTTGCGCATGGCGGATTCGCCTGTATTGTGGATTGAGTGGACGGTCCGGCCATTGCCGTCCAGTTCCGAACTCGTCAGGCTGTTACGGGAATCGGACGGCGTTTCCGCCAGGCTGGCCATATAGGTAACCGACAGGCGCTGCCTGGCGTATTGGCCGAAATTTGAAAGTGAGTAGCCGCCATTGGACATGCCGCGCCCGCTGACATTGCCGAACGCGCCCGGCATGATCGCGCGGCGCGTCACGATATTGATGAGGCCGCCGGATGCGCCGGACCCATATTGTGCGCCCGGGTTCGTCATCACTTCGATGGACGCGATCATGCCGGACGGCATCGCCTTGAGCGCGGCGGCGCGATTGTCACCGGAAAAAAGAGGAGAGGGCTTTCCGTTGATCAGAATCTGAACCGGGTCGCCGCGCAGCGTCACGTCACCCGATGGCGTGACGTCGACGCCGGGCACTTTGGCCAGGGCGTCCGCCGCGCTTTCATTGCCGGACTTTTCATCCTGATCGACGTCGTAGACCTGCCGGTCGATGCGGTTGAGCGGACGCTTGCCTTCGATTGTGATCGTCTGTGTTTCCCCGGCTTCTTCGGCGTGATCGGGCTTTTCCTGGCCGTGCGCCATTCCCGCGCCACCGGTAATACAGGCCACGCCAAGGGCGATCCCGGTTGCAAATCTGAGAAACGGTGCCTGCATAATGACGTTGTCTAAAGCGATTCCCCGCCAGTTCTAATGACCTGAAACGATTCAGGGCCGGCGTTAACGCTAAACCTTCACGGTCCGCTTAGGGTTGGCGTGTAATATATCCACAGGGAAACTGGAAACCTGTGGGTTGAGGGTGTGATGGCCTTGCGTATCGAGGGCTTGTTGGAACGTATTCGCGGACTGTCCGGTCAGGCCATGCGCCTGATGGCGAACGCCGGGTTTGAAATGGCGCTGCTGGGGCTGCTGCTGCTGACCGCCGGCGCGGTCATCTGGCAGGACCAGATCCTGCTGCGGACCACCCGCTTCACGCCGGCCAATACGGCTGCGAGTAGCCATCTGGTCTTTTCCGATGCCGACAGCGATGGCCATACGGCGGTGCGCGAGGCGGGGCCGCTGGGCTGGACCTGCGATCTGCGCACCGGAAACGCCTATCCCTACTGCGGTTATGAACTTTTCTTCGGTCGGAACCGCGATGTTCACGGCCTGGACCTGAGCCATATACGCACGCTGGCCATCACCATGATGTATCAGGGGGAGGCGACCTCGTTCCGGGTATATCTCAAGAATTTCGATCCGCATTACAGCCGCGCCACCGACGACGATACGCCGAAATATCTGGGTGTGGAGGCCGACACCACGCCGGGGAAGACCCAGCGCATGGCGTTCGTGCCCGAAGATTTCCGCGTCGCCGACTGGTGGCTGCGCAAGTACCGGCTGGCGCCGCAGTTCGGCCGGCCGCAGTTCGACAATATCACGTCCATGATCATCGAAACCGGCTCCGAGGCGCCGCTGGGACCGCATGCCTTCCAGATCCGCGAGATCGAGATGAAGACGGCGATCATGAGCGAGGCGCAATGGTATTCGCTGCTACTCGGCCTGTGGATCATGATGATCGTCGTCTATCTCGGCTACCGGTTCGGTAACCTGCGCCGGGCGCTGCGGGAGCGGCGGACCCTGGAGGCGCTGGCCCTGCGGGAGGCGCAGGAGGCGGCCAGTCACGATCACCTGACGAAAATCCTGAACCGGCGCGGCGTGACCGAGCGTTTCGACGAATTGCGCAAGGGGCGGAGCGGAACCGCCGTGACCGTTATCCTGATCGATATCGACCACTTCAAGCTGTTGAACGACACCTGGGGACATGAGTATGGCGACCGGGTGCTGACCGAGGTGGCCGGGGTGATCCGGCGCAATGTGCGCGGAGTCGATCTGGTGGCGCGCTGGGGCGGCGAGGAGTTCGTGGTGGTCTGCGCGGGAATCGACCGGCGCGGGGCGCAGCGGGTTTCGGAAAAGATCCGCGAGTGCATCGAGAGCTTCGATTTCGGCGCCTGCGGGCGGATCACCGCCAGTTTCGGCATCCACTGGTCGAACGCGCCGGCGAACACGGCGGAAGCCGAACTGCCGCAGATGGTGGCGCTGGCCGATATCGCGCTTTATGCCGCCAAAGCCGGCGGGCGGAATTGTGTCCGCCTGCACCGTCCGGCGATGAAGGCGGCTTAATCCCCCGGATAGCGTGGCGCGCCGGTGAGCAATTCCCACAGGCCGCCCAGCGCCCGGCAGGCGCCGCCAAAGGCGAACAGGATCAGAAAGACCGTGGCCGCCAGTTCGAGCGGAATGGGCAAAGGCTGTGAGAAAAAGGCCCCGATGCGCTGGAAGAGGTGCGCCACGCTGTCGACACGGACGGCATCTGCGACCGGCGAGGCGGTCCAGACCCAGCCGGCCAGCCCCATCACCGACAGGCCGATAGCCATGTCGATCACGCCGCGCAGGCGGACTCCGCGCGGCCAGGTCAGGACGGCGGCGCCAAAAAGGATCAGGGCGGCGAAATAAGCGAGGACCGGCCAGTAGACGGCGGCCTTCAGCGCCGGCCAGTCAACATTCGCCAGCGCGCCGGGATCGACATGCAGGCTTGTGTAATCGACCGGGATCGGGCGCAGGCCGAAGCTCAGGACGCCGACCCACCACAGGATGAAGACGGCGCCCATGGCTATGGCGCCGACGCCGCGCCCGGCCGAGGATTGCCGCAGGTTCCAGTGGTAGGCGTCATGGCCACGGGTGCCGAAACCGCGCGCATCGGTGCGATAAGGGGCGCCGCGCTGCCATTTATCCAGGGAGTCGCTGAAATCACTCCAGTTCCAGACGGGGAAATCGAGGAAGCGCAGGTCACGGACTCGCCAGGTCTTGAAATAATCGATGGGGATGCCCTTGCGCTCGATGATCCAGGCGGCGACGGTGGCGAAGCCGATCAGGGTCATGACGCCGGTGAGGCCGGAACCGAGCGCCGTGCCGAAGGCCTGGGCGGGATTGGCGCCGCCCACGATGCGGCCGAAGAAAACGATGACGGAGATGACGATTTCAAGGAGCACCGCCAGGCGTACGGCGAAGCTCCAGAAGGGATAGAGAGCGGGGCCGACGCTGTATTGCGGTTCGTCGCGGTAACGCGCGGCCACCACGATCGGATGGCCGAAATCACGCAGCAACTGCTCCGTTTCGTCGGGCGTGAGCGGACGGCCCAGTTCGCTTTCCCGGTTTTCGATGCGCGTCAGGATTTCGTCGCGCAGTTCGGCGATGATGTCTTCGCGCTTGGCCCTGGGCAGAAGCCGCGATACGGCCCGCAGATAGTCTTCCAGCATGTCCATTTTGAACCCCGTCAAATCTGATTGTTCGTTATTTTTTCAAGCGAGGCGCTGATTGCCCGCCATTCGCCGATCAGCCGCTCCAGCATGATCTGGCCGGCCGGAGAGAGAACGTAGAACCGCTTCTTGCGCTTCTCTTCCTCGCGCCATTCGCTGACGAGAAGCCCTTGCGCCTCCAGCCGGCGCAGCAGCGGATAGAGGGTGCTTTCCTCCATATCCAGCCCGTCCTCGGATAAGGCCTGGCGAAGCGTATAGCCGTAACGTTCAACCCGCAGCCGGGCGAGCACCGCCAGACTCAGGGACCCACGCCGCAATTCCGCGCGCAGACTCTCGAAAAGATCGCTTTCGTCCATTCCTGCCATGTCTCGTATAGTATGTGTTATACACTGTATGTTGCATAGTATGTGACGTGCAGTATGGTTTGTCAAGCGCAGGGTCACCGATACGTTAATTGCCGAGGCATGGCGGGCCTGTTAGCGTCACGGGCAGTCTTCAGGGGGAAATACATGATCAAGGGAATACTGTCGGGCCTGGCGCTGGCCGTTTCCATGGCGGGGCCTGCGGCGGCTTTGCCCTTTATCGTGCGCGTCGATGACACCGTTTATAATGTCGATCCGCGAACCCTGAGCATCGACGCCCAACTGCCGGATGGCACGGTGGTGGCGGTCATGCCGCCGCTGTATCCGTCGCAGGACATCAAATTCATCGATGACGGCCCCGATGCCAGGGGGCCGCACTGGACCGACAGCGACGGCCACGATCTCCGCCTTGATGCCGAAGGGGACGCATTGCGGCTCACCATTACCGGGCCGGCGGGGAAAGACCTGGCCTGGGACTTGCCGGCGGCGGCGAACGGCACCTGGCTGGTGCCGGACGGAGAGGGCATGGCCTTTACGGTCGATGATCCCTTCTGGCGCGCAGCCCATGCCAGGGAGCACTGCATGGGTGGCACCACGGCGCTGTCCTTCCCGGCCTGGAGTTACCTGACCGAAAGCCGCGCCGTGACCTATGCGCTGGGAGACGGGCTGCAATCGAAACTGTGCCTGCGCGATCAGGACGGTTTGCAGGCGCGGCTGAGGCACGACTTCAGTTCTGGCGCCGGCAGGATCGAACTCCTGTTCGCCATCCGGCCGCCGGAACCGCTGGCGCCGGCGCTGTTCTACCGCGAGGTGCTGAAAGAGCGCGGCCAGTTCAAATCCTTCGCCGACAAGGCCGTTCCGGAACTGCCGCGGCTGTTCGGGGCGCCGCACGCCTATGTCTGGGGCGACGGCCGCGAACCGGCCTTTCTCGATGACCTGAAGGCGCTGGGGATTGACCGTATTCTGCTGGCGTATGATCAGGATTCGCGCACCAGCAAGTTCCTGGTCACGCCGGCTTACCTGAAAAAGGCAGCGGAAATGGGCTATCTCGCCGGGCCGTACGAGTCCTTCGACAACGGCCAGCCGGAGGCCACGGCCGATACGCCGGTGGCCGTCTGGCCGGGTAATCTCTATCCGGCGGGCTGTGTCATCGAGGCGGATGGCAAGCCGAAGACGGGCTTCGCCAATCGCGGCTGCTACATGTCGAGCGAGGCCATCGCCCGCTACCCCGGTCCGTTGATCCCGGGCCAGCGCTATGCCGGCCATATCGCCGACGGCGCCAACCACGTCTTTATCGACGTCGATGCCTTCGGCGACTTCTTCGATGACCATAGCCCGGACCATCCCATGACCATGGCGCAGGACCGCGCCAATCGCCTGAAGCGTTTGGGGCTGGGAATCGCGCAATACAAGCTGGTGCTGGGATCGGAAAGCGCTACCGCCTGGGCCGCGGGCGTGACCCATTATTCGCACGGCACGGCGCAGGCCCATTCCGCCGCCATCTGGCCGATCCACAAGAATCCGGATTTCGGCGGCTACTGGCCGCCGGAGCGTCCGCCGATGTTTTTCAGGCCCCTGACGCCGACGCCGGACGAGGCGCGCGCCCTGTTCGGCGCGTCGGACCGTTTGCCCCTGTTCGAGGCCGTGTTTCATGATTCGGTGGTGGCCGCTGATCGCTGGGAGTTCGGCCTGATGAAGATCGCCGGTGAGGAGCGGACGCGCTTTGCCCGATCCTTGCTCTATGGCACGCCGACAATGTGGAACCTCGACCGGCGCGAACTGGCGCGTGTGGGACCGTGGCTGAAGGCGGCGCAGGACGATTTCCATGCGGCGCACGGGGTGGAAACGCCCGTTGCCCTGACAGGGTTTCGCTGGCTGACGCCGGATCGTCTGGTGCAGGCGGCCACCTATGCCGATGGCCGTGTATTGGTCGCCAATTTCGGTGATACGGCCTGGCAGGGGCTGGGGCCGGACTGTGTTCGCCTGGATCGGCCGGATGTGGCCGCGGTCGATCTGTGTCCGCCGGCTGACCCGCCGCCATATAAATAACAAGGTCTTGAATTCATTGCATGTTCCAAAAATGTTCTGAAAATAAATGAGAACATATTGCGAACACGGAACAAATGGGGTACGAAATAATCCTCACGACACTGAAAACAGGCCCCGTGGGCGGGGAATCGTGACATAGGAGGGTTTGGTTATGTCATCTCAGGCGGTATTGAAATTGGTAGGCAAGAACGAAGGTGAAAAGCAGCGCGCCCTGGAAGCGGCGCTGGCGCAGATCGATCGCGCATTCGGCAAGGGGTCGGTGATGACCCTGGGCAAGAATGGCAAGGTGGCGGATATCGAAGCCGTATCCACCGGATCGCTCGGCCTCGACATGGCGCTGGGCATCGGCGGGCTGCCGAAGGGGCGTGTCATTGAAATCTACGGGCCGGAATCGTCGGGCAAGACGACCCTGGCCCTGCATACGGTCGCCGAAATCCAGAAACAGGGCGGCACGGCGGCCTTTGTCGATGCCGAACACGCACTCGATCCGACCTATGCGCAGAGACTGGGCGTGAATCTCGACAATCTGCTGGTGTCGCAGCCGGATAATGGCGAGCAGGCGCTTGAGATTACCGATACGCTGGTCCGTTCCGGCGCGGTCGATATCGTGGTTGTCGATTCGGTGGCGGCGCTTACGCCGCGCGCTGAAATCGAAGGCGACATGGGCGACAGCCTGCCCGGCTTGCAGGCGCGGCTGATGTCCCAGGCCCTGCGCAAGCTGACCGGATCGATCTCGAAATCCAAGTGCATCGTCATCTTCATCAACCAGATCCGCATGAAGATCGGCGTCATGTACGGTTCGCCCGAAACGACGACCGGCGGCAACGCGCTGAAATTCTACGCCTCGGTCCGCCTCGATATCCGCCGCACCGGCGCCATCAAGGTGCGCGACGAGAACATCGGCAACAGTGTCAAGGTCAAGGTCGTCAAGAACAAGATCGCACCACCGTTCCGTGAGGTTGAGTTCGATATCCTGTTCGGGCAGGGGATTTCCAAGATCGGCGAGATCATCGACCTGGGCGTCAAGGCCGGCCTGGTCGAGAAATCGGGGTCCTGGTATTCCTACAATTCGACCCGTATCGGCCAGGGGCGCGATAATGCCCGCGATTTCCTCAAGGCCAATCCGGATATGGCGAAGGAAATCGAAATGGGCATCCGCAAGAAGTCCGAGGCCCTGTCGGAAGAATTGCTGGGCGCGCCGGAACCGGACGCCAACGACGGCGATGAATCGCTGTAGGCTCTTTGTTTAACGCGCATCTTAATCCAAAAAGTGCGTCACACTTTTGGGGATGCACTTTGATGAGGCGGACCAAACCCATGCTTCCGCGTCATTGACGAAGAAGGCGCCCCCGAAAAGGGCGTCTTTTTTGTTACGCGGCTTATGGTAAGGGCAAAAAGATAGCCACAAGCGCGCAAAGGTCTTTGCGCTTGTCCGTAACCGCCTCTATATACCCTTCTTTCTTTTCCAGAACCGAAGCCAACCATGCCGTCCTTGAACCAGATTCGTCAGACCTTCCTCGATTATTTCGCCAGGCAGGGTCATGAGGTCGTTTCGTCCTCGTCGCTCGTGCCGCATAACGATCCGACCCTGATGTTCACCAACGCGGGCATGGTGCAGTTCAAGAATGTCTTCACCGGCGCGGAAACGCGGCCCTATAACCGTGCCACCACATCGCAGAAATGCGTGCGGGCCGGCGGCAAGCACAATGATCTGGATAATGTCGGTTACACGGCGCGCCATCATACCTTCTTTGAAATGTTGGGGAATTTCTCCTTCGGCAACTATTTCAAGGCCGAGGCGATCGAGTTCGCCTGGAAGCTGATCACCGAGGATTACGGCATCGATAAAAACCGACTGATGGCGACAGTTTATATCGATGACGACGAGGCTTTTGACCTGTGGAAGAAGATCGCCGGGCTGCCGGACTCGAAAATCGCCCGCATCGCCGGCTCGGATAACTTCTGGTCGATGGGCGACACCGGTCCTTGCGGTCCGTGTACTGAAATCTTCTACGATCACGGCGATCATATCTGGGGTGGCCCGCCGGGCACGCCGGAAGAGGACGGCGACCGTTTCGTTGAAATCTGGAACCTCGTTTTCATGCAGTTCGACCAGGCGACCGACGGTACGCGCACGCGCCTGCCGAAACCCTCGATCGACACCGGCATGGGGCTGGAACGCGTCGCTGCCGTGCTGCAGGGCGTCCACAACAATTACGATATCGACCTGTTCCAGACCCTGATCAGGGCCAGTGTCGAGGCCACCGGTGTTGCGGCCGAAGGCGACAGCCTGCCGTCGCATCGTGTCATCGCCGATCACCTGCGCTCGTCGTCCTTCCTGATCGCCGATGGGGTGACGCCATCGAACGAGGGGCGCGGTTATGTCCTGCGCCGCATCATGCGCCGCGCCATGCGCCATGCCTATCTGCTGGGTGCGCAGGAACCTTTGCTGCACAGGCTGGCGCCGGCGCTCGTTTCGGAAATGGGCGGTCATTATGGCGAATTGAAGCGCGCCGAGGCGACCATAGTTGAAACCCTGCGCCAGGAGGAAGAACGCTTCCGCCGCACGCTGGGCCGCGGCATGACCCTGCTCGACGAAGCGACGCGCGACCTGAAAGAGGGCGATATGCTGAGCGGCGAAACCGCTTTCAAGCTCTATGATACCTATGGCTTCCCGCTCGACCTGACGCAGGACGCCGTGCGCGCCAAGGGCCTGAGCGTCAATCTCGATGGCTTTGAAAGCGCCATGGAAGCCCAGAAGGCGCGCGGCCGTGAAAACTGGACGGGATCGGGCGAAAAGGCCCAGGCCGCCGAATGGTTCGCTATCAAGGAGGCCGTCGGGGTGTCGGAATTTGTCGGTTATGAGCATCTTGAAGCCCAGGCTCATGTGCGGGCGCTGGTGCTTGACGGCGAGCAGGTCGGGGAAGCGCTGGCCGGCGATACGGTCGAGGTTGTTTTCGAGAAGACTCCCTTCTATCCGGAAGGCGGCGGCCAGGCCGGAGATACCGGCACGGTCGAACTGCTGCATGGCCATGGGATTATCCGGGATACCTACCGTCAGGCGGGCGACCTGATCGTTCACCGGCTTGACATCACCGAGGGCGCCCTGAAGCCGGGCGACAAGGTGGAACTGAAGGTGGACGCCGGAAAGCGCCGGACCACGCGCTCGAACCACTCGGCAGCGCACCTGTTGCACGCCGCGCTTAAACACGTTTTGGGACCGCATGTGGCGCAGAAAGGCCAACTGGTCGACGCCGACCGGATGCGCTTCGATTTCAGCCATGGCGCGCCTTTGACCGATGCCGAGATCGCGTGCATCGAAGCCGAGGTCAATGCCGTGATCCTGCAAAATCAGGCGGCTTCGACGCGGCTGATGTCGCCGGAAAAGGCGATCGAGGCCGGTGCCGTGGCGCTCTTCGGCGAAAAGTACGGCGAAGAGGTGCGCGTACTGTCTCTGGGCCATGCGCTTGAAGGTGATGGCGACTATTCGGTTGAACTGTGCGGCGGCACCCATGTGGCGCGCACCGGCGATATCGCCCTGTTCAAGATTATTTCCGAAGGCGGCGTGGCCGCCGGCATCCGCCGTATCGAGGCCTTTACCGGCGAAGCGGCGCGTCAGTTCCTGCTGGGACAGGCGGGGGTCGCCACGGCGCTGGCGGACCAGTTCAAGGTGCCGGTCGGCCAGGTCGAGGCGCGGGTCGAAGCCTTGGTCACTGAGCGCAAGCGTCTGGAAAAGGAACTCTCCGAAGCCAAGCGCGCGCTGGCGGTCGGTGGCGGCGGCGCGGCTTCCGGTCCGGAGGAGATCAATGGCGCGAAGGTTATAGCGCGCGTGCTTGAAGGCGTTGGCGGCAAGGACCTGCGTCCGCTGACGGAGGATTTCAGGAAGTCGCTCGGCAGTGGTATCGTGGCGCTGGTCGGCAAGCTGGACGGCAAGGCGGCGGTGACGGTGGCGGTGACGCCCGACCTGACGGCGAAATATAACGCGGCGGAACTGGCCAAGGCCGCCGTGATCGCCATGGGCGGCCAGGGCGCCGGCGGCAAGGCCGATTTCGCCCAGGGCGGCGCGCCGGATGACAGCAAGGCCGATGACGGAATTGCCGCGATCAGGGCGCTGATTTAAGTCCCGTTCGCAGCGTGAAAGTGATACCCTGTTCGGAAACGAGCAGGGTATTTTCATTATGAACAGACGGATTGAAGGCAGGCTGGCAGGCAAGACCGCCCTCGTCACCGGCGCCGCCAGCGGGATCGGCGCGGCCATAGCCGAGGCCTTTGTAAAAGAGGGCGCGCGCGTCATTATCAGCGATATCAATGCCGAAACGGGCGCGGCCAGGGCGGCGGCGCTTGGCGAAAACGCGCATTTCCTGCGCCATGACGCCACCGATGAAGCGCAGTGGGCGGCGGTGATGGCGGCTATAGTGGCCGGACATGGCGGGCTGGACGTACTGGTCAATAATGCCGGCATTACCGGCACCGAAGGCGGGCATCCGCATGACCCGGAGCACACCAGTCTCGAAGACTGGCGCCAGGTGATGCGGATCAATCTCGACAGCGTTTTCCTGGGGTGCAAGCACGCCATCCAGGCGATGCGCGCGACGGGGCGGGGCGGTTCGATCATTAATATGTCGTCACGGTCGGGACTGGTGGGGGTGCCGAAGACCGCGGCCTATGCCGCCAGCAAGGCGGCGATCCGCAATCACAGCAAGACGGTGGCGCTCTATTGCGCCGGGCAGAACCTCGGCATCCGCTGCAATTCGCTTTATCCGGCCTCGATCCGCACACCGATGTGGGACGCCATGATCGACAGCGCCGACGATGAAAAGCAATTGCTGGCCAATATGCCGCTGCACCGCTTCGGCCGGCCGGATGAAGTCGCTGCCGTGGCGATCCTGCTGGCTTCGGACGAGGCGACCTATATCACCGGATCGGAATTCAATATCGACGGCGGCATATTGGCGGGTACGGCGACCTCGCCGAAATAATTATAGATCGGAAGTCAGGGCCAAGGCCAGGGCTGACAGGGTGAACAGGCTGATCAGGGTCGATTGCGCCACCGATTTGGCCGCGCCGCCGAACCACAGGCCGTACATCTTCGTCTGGATGAAGACGCTCACCGCCGTGGGGGTGGCCGACAGGAAGACGAGGACGCGGAAGGTCAGGGGATCGGCGTGGAGCAGCGTCAGGGCGATGGCGACAAGCGCCGGGGCCAGCAGGATCTTGCCTGTAATGGCGGCGGCGCTGGTGGTGTCGGGGCGGATCAGGTTGGCGGCGGGCATCAGGGCCAGCATGCCGCCGAGCGCCACCAGGGCGACGGGCGGGCCGGACGCGCCCAGGATGTCGAGCGCGTTTTCGACGGCGGGTGGAAAGTGAAAGCCGATCAGCATGCAGAAAACGCCGGTCAGTGAGCCGATTACGGTCGGGTTTCGCGCCGTATGGGCAAGAGCCGCCGTAATGGTTTTGCCGGAGGCTTTCGCCAGGCCGGCGCAGCCGATGCTGAACAGGATCAGGAAGTCGGCCGCCACGACCAGCGGGCCGGTTTGGGAGACGGCCGGGCCAAACAGGCTAAGCGCGATGGGTATGCCGAGGAAGGCGGAATTATTGATGAAACCGGCCATGCCGGCGGCGATCGATTCGTCCGGCCGGCCTTTCAGCGCACGGGCAGCCAGGATGACGATGATCGCGGCCAGCACCATGGCGGCGATATAGGCCAGCAGGGGCGCGGCCATGGCATTAGGGAAATGCGGCAGTTTGGCGAAGCTGACCACCAGCCAGCACGGAAAGGCCAGCCAGTAGAAATAGGCGGACAGGCCGTCAAGCCCCTGGGCGTTCAGGCGTTTCAGCTTCACCAATAAAGCGCCGAGGCCGATAAAGGCGAAGAAGACGAGGACGCGGATCAGGGTATCGAGCATGGGGGTTACATGCGCTTTAAACGGTTGCGCGGCAAGCCTGATCACGAAATTCCCGCCGCTTTAGCCGGATCGTGAAGGCGGGCTGTGCCCCCCTCGGTCAGGGTGTTGCGCCGATTGCGCCGCGGCGCGTTTTCTCAGGGCCAGTTCGGCGCGCGCCGCCTCGATGTCGGCGGTCAGGTCGGTATAGGTGACTGGCGGCAAGGACGGAGATTTGTTCGGGGGGAGCGCGGTTGGTTTTTCCGGCGTGGTGGGGTTTTGCGGGCGGTCGGCTGTCTCATCCGTGGCTTTTATGACGCTTCGGGCGGCCTCCCACCATTGGCCAAGATCGCGGCGGCGCTCATCGCTCCATTTCAGCGTATTGGCCAGGCTGACGCGTGCCTTGATGGCTTCGCCTTCATTCGCGGCGCGCTCGGCTTCGGCTTTGCGCGGGTCCGGCTTCTGGCGCTCGGCGCGGTCGCAGCGGCTGTAGACGCGTTCGATCATGGCAGCCACTCGCACGGCGCGCTCGACGCCCGGCAGGTCTTCGGGATCGTCCATGTTGCTGACCTTAAGCAGCATCCGGTCGGCAAAGGCGCGCAAAAGTTCGCGCCGCGCTTCCGGGGTCAGGTGTTGCTGTGCTGTACGGTCTTCCAAAGCCATCGCTACAGAATGCATCGGAAAAAACGGAAGGGGATAAAATGAGGCTGGGGGCTGAAGTCGCTTTACCGTTTCAGCGCCTGAATCATCTCTGCGCGCTTAAGATGCCGGCCTCGGCAGTCTTGCCGCACGCCATTGCCCCATATTTACAATCCACCGGTATTTCCCGATCAAAAAAAAAGCTGAGGGCGGCTACTGTCAATCCGACCAAACGGGTGCTCGGCACCAGAATTCAGAGCGCGGATCTGACGCAATCAGATCGGAAAACGTTCTATATTCGCCTTGTGACGAAAAGGAAACGCAATGAAAATCGCATTTATGAAAACCACATTGTTGGGTTTATCCTCCGCTGTGTTGCTGAGCGGATGTGCAACGGACGGTGTTGGCAACGGAGCGCTTATCGGGGGTGTCGGCGGTGCGGCTGTCGGCGCTGCAACCGGTAATGATGCTGTGAAGGGCGCAGTGGCCGGAGCTGTCGCGGGCGCCGTGATCGGCTACGTGGTCGAGCAAGGCAAGAAACGCGAAGTTTACAGTGATGACAGGGGGAATAGATACTGGGTGGATGACAACGGCGGGCGTCATTACACGAACTGACGCAGCAGGACGCAATCCATAACTGCACAGTACTTTCGTTTCGCCGGATGGTCGCTCTCATCAAAAGATGGGGTAGAGGAGAGGCTGCCGATATTCCGGCTACCGCTTCAGCGCCTGAATCATCTCGACGCGTTTAAGGTGCCGGCCGCCCTCGAATTGGGCATTCAGGAAGGCATCCACGATATCGAGGGCCAGGCCTTCGCCGACAACACGCGCACCGATTGAAAGCATGTTGGCATCGTTATGCTGGCGGATCATGCGGGCGGAGAATGTGTCGGCGCATACCCCGCAGCGGATGCCCGCAACCTTATTTGCCGCCATCATGATGCCCTGGCCGGTTCCGCATAGGACAATGCCAAACCGGCAATCTCCGGAGGCGATCCTGCGCGCTGCCGCTTCGCCGTGCTTTGGGTAGTCCGTGCTCTCTTTTGTCGCCGGTCCGATATCAACCGCTGTCCAGCCGCGCGCGGTGATATGTCCAGCAATAGTCTGCCTGAGTTCAATGGCGCTATGATCGCTGGAAAGAACGATGCGGTTATTGGCTGTCATGCCCGTGACCCATTTTAAGAAAGTAAGAAACCCCACCACATCTCACGCTGCGCGCTCGTGCGGTCCCCCTCCCCAGTAAACTGGGGAGGTATAAGGGGGAGTTAGCCGGCCGGGGTTTCGGGTTTTGGTTCCATGTCCGGCGTCGGCAGGCCGATATGGACCAGCCGCCAATGGGTCAGGCCGCGGCGCTCGAAGGTGAAGGTGGTGGCGCCATGGGTTTCGTCGGTGACGGTCAGGCGGGCGCGTTCCAGGCTGAAGAAGGCGGTCTTTGGGGCGGGGGGCTTGCCCTCGAATTTCGACAGCTCGAATTTGTTGGCGTCCTTCGCCGCGCCATAGGTCAGGCCGAGCAGCGCCTTGGGGGTCAGGTAGATATTGACATCGATGACGGGTTTGGGGGCTTTCGGCGCGTTGGGGTTGACCAGTTCGTTGAAGGCCTTGCCGACGGATTCGGCGACGCCCTTGAAGGCGCTGCCTGTGGCGCCGACCGGATCATTGAGCGCGGAAGGGGCGGGGGCGGCAATGCCTTCGTCACCGGCGAGAAGCTGGAGCCTCAGGCTGGCGCGGACGGAATCGAAGTCGATCAGTTTGGCCAGGGCTTCGATGTCCTGGCTCTTGCAGGCGCTGCGGACATCATGGAACGAGATGATCGGCGCGGCATAGAACAGGCCGGCGGCGGCCAGGATGATGACGAGCAGTAAAGGACCAAAGATTTTCGACACAGTGATTTTCCCCTCGAAACCGCGTTAACTATTTCTAGCATGGGGATTTCGGTTTGTCGCCTGTTGTGCGTTGATGGAGGCGGATAGGGTGTGGCCATCGTTATGAAGGGTTGACCACGAACCACACGAACAGGCACGAACTTCTTGTTTTCCAACTCTTTCTGAGGATGAGGCCAAATTTTCATGTATGGCCTTTGGCCATGGTGAGAAAATTGAAACAGGCACGCTGTCAGGATCGGCCATAACGTTCGTGTCTGTTCGTGTGGTTCGTGGTTAATCTACTTTCCCTGCCAGAGTTGGGGGTGATCGGTCAGGTATTGGATATAGAAATCGGCCACTTTGGCATCGGCGCGGGTGGAAGGGTGGCCGTTGCAGCCGATCTGATCCAGTTCGGGTAGGGTGACGCGATCGATTTTGGTGTCTCCGGCGGCTTTCATGGCCTGGAACACATCGTCCGTGCCGCCGGTATAGCCTTCCTGGCGGTCGGGCGGCGTGGCGAGGATGATGAAGGCGTCCGGATTGCGGGCGCGGAGGGTTTTCACGAAGGCGGTGTAGGTCCTGACGTAATCGGCGCGCAGATTGGCTTCGTTGCCCCAGGGTTCATCGGGCCGGACGGGCGTGGAGAAGTCATTGCCGCCGATGCCGATGACGATGATCTGCGGATGCCAGTCGGGCTGGTTGGCGGGTGCCGGATCGTCGAAGAGGGTGCGGTCATAGAGCATCGGCATATGGTATTTCGGATGCTCGCGGCCGTCGTAATTGCGCACCATGCCGAGGCCGGAAAAGGCGTTGATCTGGTAATCGGCGTCGAAATGTTTGGCGGTGAGGGGGCCGAAGCCCTGCTGGCTGTCGGTGGTCTCGAAGATTTCCTCAGGCGTGCATTGGGAGAAGGCTGAGGTATTGCCGTAGCCGACGGTCAGGCTGTCGCCGATAAATTCGATCTGGCGGGGATGATGCGGCGGAGGCAAAAGCGGGCTTGGCTGGTCAGCGGCGTCAAAGCCAACAAAGCGGCCTGTCAAATACTGTGTTTCCGAGCGTTTTTCGAGCCTGATGGTATGCTCGCCATCGCCCAGCTCTTTCAGTTCAATCGTTTTGCTGCCTGGCTTTTGCAAAATCATCAGGGACTTGCCATCGACAATGACATTGAAATTGCTCTTTTCGTCGTCGAAGATCAGGTTCACCGCCGATCCCGAAAAACGTGCCTCAAAATAGATGGCGGGCCATTGGTGCGTATTATTTGATGTCCGGCCACCAATATTCATGGGCAGAAGAGAGGCGGATTGGAAGGTTGAGGATGCCTGCGCCGCAAGAGGCGTGACTATCAGCATATTCGCCAGAAAAATTGATTTCCACATGCGTTTTCTCCCTGTGGGCGGATAGTGGCGGTTGTCAGAGAAGAAAGCAAGAAACCCCACTACCACGCCTTCGGCGCGGTCCCTCTCCCCATCAAAGATAAAGAGGTACAGGTGATTGTTGCGTCAGTCCGTCTTGTCCTGCCAGAGCGCCGGGCGGGCTTCGATGAAGGCGATCAGGCTCGCGGCCACCTGGGCGTCGTCCGCCGTGGTCGGGTGCCAGTCGCAGCCGCCGAAGGTCAGGTTATTCATCGGCAGGAAGTCGATGCGGTGTTCGCCCTGGGTGCGCAGGGCGGCCAGCACCTTCTTGACTTCGGACTGGATTTCGCCATTGGCCTGGTCGGTGGCCATCAGGATAAAGAAAGCCTGCGGATTTTGCGCGCGCAGGGTTTGCACGAACTGGACATAGGTCTGTTCGTAGTCGCTGTGCAGGTCTTCGCGCGTGGTCCAGACCTCGCCGCCGTGGAGCGGGGTGGAGAAGTCGTTGGTGCCGAGGCCGATGACGATGATCTGCGGGCGCCAGTCGGCGGTTTCGACGATCTGGGGGGTGACGGTATAGGCATAGGCCTGCGGCAGATGCGGGCCTTCGCCGCCATTATAGTTGCGCACCATGCCGCGGCCGGAAATGGCGTTGATGCGGTAATCGGCGTTGAAGTGTTTGGCGGTCAGTGGGCCGAAGGCCAGTTGCGTATTGGTGGTGGCCCAGACCTGTTCGCCGGGGCAGTCGCGGGTCCGCGAGGTGTTGCCGTAGCCGACCGTGTAGGAATCGCCGATGAACTCGATTTCGCGCGGCGAGGCCTCCGGCGCGGGCAGGACATTGGCCGGATCGGAGACGAAAAAGCCGGTGAATTGCGCCGAAGTCCAGGCGGCTTCGGTCAGTTTTTCGGCGCGGATGGTGTGTTCGGTATCGGTGAAGGGGCCGAGCAGGATATCGCCTTCGCCGGGGCGGTTGGGCGTGGCGACCTTCTGGCCATCGACATAGACATTGAATTTATTGACGGAATCATTGAGGCGCAGATGAATGTCCTTGCCCTTGAAGCGCGCCTCGAAATAGGTGCCCGGCCACTGGTGGGTGTAGCCCTGGGCCGGATCATCGGCGCTGACCGGCACGACGCGGCCGCCGATATGCAGGGGCAGGGCGTAGCCTGTGGGCGTGCCGGCATGGAGGGGCGTGGCCAGAAGGGCGACGGGCAGAAGGAGGGGAAGAAAACGCATTACTCGCCTTGCCTGATGCCGGACCAGATGCCGGGGTGAGCGTCGATCCAGGTGACCAGTGCATCGCTGATCTTGCGGTCGTCATTGGTGTCGGGGTGGTAGTCGCAGCCGCCGAAGTTCAGGTTGTTCATCGGCAGGAAGGTGATACGGGTTTCGCCGGCGGCCTGGATCGCCGCCAGGGCCTTTTTCACTTCCGATTGAATTTCGCCATCCACCTGGTCAGTGGCCATCAGGATAAAATAGGCATCCGGATTCTGGGCGCGCAGGGATTGTACAAACTTCACGTAGGTCGCCTCGTAATCGGCGTGCAGCTCATCGCGGGTCTTCCACTTCTCGCCGTCATGGAGCGGTGTGGTGAAGTCATTGGTGCCAAGGCCGATCACGATGATCTGGGGGGACCAGTTCCAGTCGGGAGCGTCGTAGGGCGTCTTGCCGTCATAAAGCGCATAAGGATAGAGCGCGGGCAGGGGATCGCCGATAAAGCCGCCATAGTTGCGCACCATGCCGCGGCCGGAGAAGGCGTTGATCTGGTAGTCGGCCCCGTAATGATTTGCGGTGAGTGGCCCGAACGCTTTGGAAGTATCGGTCGTGGCCCAGATTTCATCCCTGGTGCACTGACGCTTACCGGAGGTATTGCCATAACCGACCGTATAGGAATCACCGATAAACTCGATCTGGCGGTCACGGGGCGACCAATGTGGGTGCGGGCCGGGTTCAACCGCGCCGGCCGCAACGAAAAAACCGTTGAAGGATGCAGGGGCGTCCTGATTTTCGCTGAACTTTTCGAGCAGTATGAAATGGTGCTGATCGCTGAGTCCCGAGACGCGATAATCCTGCGTGCCGGGCTTGCTGATCGTGATTTCTGTACCGTCAATGAAAAGCCTGTACTGATCGGCAGGATCGTTGAAGCTTAACGTCACTTCGTGCCCGGTGAAGTTCGCGGACCAATAGACGCCTGGCCAGGAATGCAGCCAACTTTTTGGAGCATCGTTCATCAGGTTGGGACTTCCGTTAAGGGCTTTCGGCTCGACACGGCCTTTTACCCGCGTATCGAGCTGGACCATGCTTTTGGTGACGAGATGATTGCCATGGGTTACCGATTGTGCGTTAGCCGCGCTCGCCGCTAACAATCCCGCCAATATTATCCCGGCCCGCAAGCGCATCGTCTCAACTCCGTTATTATTATGGGATGAACTATTTCAGGGTGCGGTAAGGGCGTCAAGGCCGCGGAAGTGACGTGGCCTGTTTGCCCTGCCAAAGCGCGGGGTGCGCGTCGATATAGGTGATCAGGCTGTCCCGGATGCGATTGTCGTCCTTGAGGTTCAGATGCCAGTCGCAACCGGTTTGCTCAAAACCGCCGCCTGTGCTGAACGGCGCCACGCGCGTTTCGCCGGCGGCATTGAGGCGCTTTATGACCTCGGTAACGGCGGCGGCGATGCGGTCCTCGCCGTAGTCCATCAGGATGAATTGGGCGTCGGGGTGGCTGGCGCGGATCTGCTGGACGAAGGCGACGTAGGACGTGATGTAGTCGGCGGTCAGGGCGTCTTCGCTGGTCCATTTTTCACTGGCGTGGACAGGAGTCGAGAAATCATTGCCGCCGAGCGCGATGACCACGATGGCCGGATTCCATTCGGGATTGGCGTAAGGATGGGTGGTTTCGTCCTCGATCAGGGCTGAGCGGTACAGCAGCGGCATGTTGCGCTTTGGCGCCACGCCATTGTAATTGCGCACGATGCCGATGCCGGAATAGGCATTGATCTGGTAATCGGCGTCATAATGTTTGGCGACCAGGGGACCGAAGGCCTGCTGCGTGTCGGTGGTGGACCAGACCTCATTCTCGGTACATTCGCGTTTGGAAGAGGTGTTGCCATAGCCGGCGGTAAAGGAATCGCCGATGAACTCGATCTGGCGGGCGCGGGGCGGTGGAGCGGGAAGGCTGTTGGCGGGATCATCGACCTCTATATCGCGCACGCCCGTATATTCGCTGTTCTGGCTTTCCGTCTGGGTTTCGATGCGTATCCGGTGGGGGGCGTCGGACAGGCCGCTATAGCGGATGGTCTGGTAAAGGGGTTCCGTTTGGGTGTCGATCTTGTGCCCGTCGACATAGACGCTGAAAATATTGGCCGTGTCGGACAGGGCCAGTTTGAAGGACGTGCCCTTGATATTGGCTTCCCAGTAGGCGCCGGGCCATTGACGCATATAGCTGTAGAAACGCCCGCCGATGTGAAGCGGGACGCGTTCGCCGTCCTTGCAATCCGGGCAGGGGACGCCGAGCGGTGTAACCGTAACGGAAGGTTTTGACGTGGATTGCGTCTGCGCGTGCGCCGTGCCGGTTATCATGCCGGTTATCATAGCGGCCGCCAAGGCGGCTCCGGTCCGGATGCGCATCGTCCCAACTCCTGTATTGTTATGGGATGGACTATTTCAGGGGCGGGGCAGGGCGTCAAGGTGGCGGCGCGTGGAAGACCCCTCCGTCGCGGACAAGCCGCGCCACCTTCCCCGATAAATCAGGGGGAGGATAAAATGGAAAAGCCGCCGCATCGGTGAGGATGCGGCGGCTTTTGTACAGCAAGAAACCCCACCACCACGCCGCAAGGGCGGCGCGGTCCCCCTCCCCATCAGAGATGGGGAGGTATAAGGGTGATTATGCGGCCAGGGCCTTGGTCAGGTTTTCGCTGATCTTGTCGAGGAAGCCCTCGGTGGTCAGCCAGCTTTGGTTCGGGCCGACCAGCAGGGCCAGGTCCTTGGTCATGAAGCCGGCTTCGACGGTATCGATGCAGACTTTTTCAAGGGTTTCGGCGAAGCGGGTCAGTTCGGCGTTGTCATCCAGCTTGGCGCGGTGCTTGAGGCCCTGCGTCCAGGCGAAGATCGAGGCCATCGAGTTGGTCGAGGTGGCTTCGCCCTTCTGGTGCTGGCGGTAGTGGCGGGTGACGGTGCCGTGGGCGGCTTCGGCTTCCATGATCTTGCCGTCCGGCGTGACCAGGGCCGAGGTCATCAGGCCGAGCGAGCCGTAGCCCTGCGCCACCGTATCGGATTGCACGTCGCCGTCATAGTTCTTGCAGGCCCAGACGAAACCGCCGGACCATTTCAGTGCCGAGGCGACCATGTCGTCGATCAGGCGGTGCTCGTAGGTCAGGCCCAGCGCCTTGAATTTCGCGGCGTATTCGGCGTCGAAGATCTCCTGGAAGATATCCTTGAAGCGGCCGTCATAGGCCTTCAGGATGGTGTTCTTGGTCGAAAGATAGACCGGATAGTTGCGGGCGATGCCGTATTCGAACGACGCGCGGGCGAAATCGCGGATCGAGGCGTCGAGGTTGTACATGCCCATGGCGACACCGGCGCTGGGGAACTGGAAGACTTCGTATTCAAGTTCCTTGCCGTCATCGCCGACGAACTTCATGGTCAGCTTGCCGGGGCCGGGGACGAGGAAGTCGGTGGCCTTGTACTGGTCGCCGAAGGCATGGCGGCCGACAACGATCGGCTGGGTCCAGCCGGGAACGAGGCGGGGGACGTTCTTGCAGATGATCGGCTCGCGGAAGACGACGCCGCCCAGGATGTTGCGGATGGTGCCGTTGGGCGACTTCCACATCTTCTTCAGGCCGAATTCCTTCACGCGGGCTTCATCCGGGGTGATGGTGGCGCACTTGACGCCGACGCCGCAGGCCTTGATGGCGTTGGCGGCGTCGATCGTCACCTGGTCGTCGGTGGCGTCGCGGTGTTCCATGCCCAGATCGAAATACTGGAGATTGATGTCGAGATAGGGGTGGATCAGCTTGTCCTTGATCAGCTGCCAGATGATGCGGGTCATTTCGTCGCCGTCGATATCGACGACCGGATTCGCCACCTTGATTTTAGCCATTACAGAATTCCTTTTCCAAACGGGAGCTGACGGGAGGACACACAGGGTCGGACCCGTCGCTAACGGCAGGTGCTATAGACGAATTATGGGGCGGCGCAAAACGGTAAATTCGGGCGGCTGTTCGTAAAGGGCCGGGGCGTCGGCGGCACGCGCGGGACCAGGCTTATCCTGTGTGTGTCAGACGATTACAGGACGTCGATACTCGGCCCGAGGCTGGCATTGACCAGGCCGCCATCGACGACCAGGGTATCGCCCATCACATAATCGCCCGATCGCGCCGCCAGAAAAAGGGCCGCGCCGGCCATGTCCAGTTCATCGCCCACGCGGCGGGCGGGAATGGCGTTCGCCACGACATCGGCGTGATCGCGCGCCGCCTTGTTCATGGCCGAGGCGAAAGCGCCGGGCGCTATGGCGTTGACGAAGATATGGTCGGGCGCGAGCTGGGCGGCCAGGCGCCGGGTCAGGTGGATCAGCCCGGCCTTGGAGGCGTGGTAGGAATAGGTTTCCCACGGACTGACCCTGAGGCCGTCGACCGAGGCGATATTAATGATTTTCGCCGGTTTTTCCGGGCGGGCCGCTGCGCGCAGGAACGGCAGCAGTTCCAGCGTCAGGAAGAAGGGCGACTTGACGTTGAGATCCATGACCTTATCCCAGCCGTGTTCGGGAAAATCGGCCAGGGGCGCGCCCCATGTGGCGCCGGCATTATTGACCAGGATGTCGAGCGAAGCCTGATGCCGGGACAGGAGGCGGGCCAGGGTCTTGCCGCCTTCGACCGTGCCGACATCGGCGGGCAGGGGGATGCAGTTTTCGCCTAGTTCGCGCGCCGTGGCTTCGCAGGCCCCGGCCTTGCGCGATGAAATATAGACCTTCGCGCCGGCGGCGATAAAGCCCGCGGCGATCATCCGGCCGATGCCGCGCGAGCCGCCGGTGACCAGGGCCGTGCGGCCCGATAGCGAAAACAGGTTGGAAATATCCATGACGTTCACCCCTTGCAAGGCGGGAGCCTTTTAAAAACGATAGGGGGCGCGCATCGGTGCGTCAAGAATTTTATATATCTGTACCAGTTATTGACGCGCGCAGAAACGGCCGGCGGTCAGGCTCTGGAAATCGGCCAGGAACTCCCCGCGCGCCCTGGCCAGCCCGTCGAGTTTCGAGCCGGTCGAAATCACCCTGATCAGTCGGCCGATAAAGGCGGACTGGGCGATGAGGGCGTCCATGGGTTCGGGATGCGCCATGATTTGCGGCAGGACCCGCATCCAGGCGCGCTGCTGATCGGCGATGGCCTGATAGATCACGCCGCGCAGTTCCGGTTTGCGGGCGGCCTCCAGCCACAGGGAAAAGGCCGCCACGTTGCGCAGGCCGTATTCGGTCGCCTCGCGGACGAATATGGCCGAGGTCAGGTCTGTGAGGCTTTCGACCGTCGGCGGACGCGCCTCCTCGACACGGGTGGCCATGCGGTAGCGGTCTTTCGAGTCGAGAAACAGCCGGTGCTGCGATACGGCCAGCAGGCTGTCCAGCGTCGGAAAATAGTAGGAGAGGGCGGCGGGCGTGACTTCCGCCAGCTTCGCCACAGCGGCAAAGCTCACCGCCGACGGGCCTTCCCCGACCAGCAGGGTGATGGCCGCCCCGGTCATGCGTTCGGCGGTTTTTTCGGCCTTTGGCGTCAGGCGCGGTCTGGCCTCCGGCGTGGCCTTTGTGTCGGTCCGCCAATGTTCCAGAGGATCGCCGCCCTGTGTGAAGACGGCTTCCACCTGCTCCGGCTTCAGATCGAGGGCCAGCACCATGAAGACCGCCCCGATCAGGAAATCGACGGTGGATATGGCGGCCGCGCCGGGGTTTTCGTGTCCGGCGCTTTTCGCCACCTTGCGCCAGATCTTCAGGAAGCTGGCCTGCCAGTCGCGGCTTAGAACCAGGCTCTGGCTGTCGCGCGGGGCGTTCAGGGTGATTTCCGCCCAGCACAGGGCGCGCGCGCGTCTGTTGCCGGCCACGTTACGCAGCAGGCGCCGGACCAGATCGCCGACGGGCTGGCCCTCATGGCGTTCGGCGGCGGCGGCAAAAGTCTCCGCGTAGGTGCGCAGGACGGTTTCGGAAGCGGCGTGGACGATATCGGCCCGCGACTTGAAATAGTAGGTGGTCGGTCCCAGCGATACGCCCGCCGCCCTGGCGACCAGCCGGTGCGTGAGGCCCGATATGCCGTGGCGGGCGATGACCTCTATGGCCGCCTCTTCCAGTTGCCGCCGCCGCCGCAACGAGCGTTCCTGTTTGAAGGACGGGTCATTGCCGTTAAGCAAAAAAAGCCTCCGGTTCCATGTTCAGGCAGGTATCGTCAAGCGATTCCACCAGACTCAGCAAATTGAACACTTTAGGCAATTCGTAGCGGAAGAAATAGCGGCAGGTGGCTATTTTGCTTTCATAAAAATCGGCGCCCAGGCTGCTGTCCCCAAGGCCGCTTTCATTGTCCAGCCCCTCGCGCGCGGCCAGACCCTGTTTCAGCCACAGCCAGGCGACGATAACCGTTCCGAAGGCGTCGAGATAGGGGGTGGCGTTGGCCAGGGCCAGTTCGCTGTCCGGGCAGCTTGTGCTGGCCGCCGTGGCCCTGGAAACCGCATCGCAGGCCGTTTTCAGTATCTGGCTTTCCGCCTCGAACGAGCCGTTGCTGGCCTCCCAGATCGTATCGCCGATCTTGGAGAGCAGCAGGCGCAGCGCCCGGCCGTCATGCGCCTTGACCTTGCGCCCGAGCAGGTCGAGGCCGTGGATGCCGTAGGTGCCTTCGTGGATATGGTTCAGGCGGTTGTCACGGTAATGGCGCTCGACCGGATAATCGCGCGTATAACCGTAACCGCCGAGCACCTGTATCGCCCATTTGTTCGCCTCCAGGCAATGTTCCGAGGGCCAGGATTTGGCGACGGGCGTGAGAATCTCCAGTTCGAGGTCGAGGTCCGTCACATCGTCGCCCTCGGTGATCGTCTTGAGATCGACCAGGGTGGTGCAATAGTTGATCAGGGCCATGGCCCCCTCGATGGCGGCCTTCTGCGCCAGCAGCATGCGCCGCACATCGGCGTGTTCGATGATCGGCACCTGCGGCGATGACGGATCCTTGTGGCCGGGGCGGCGTCCTTGCGGGCGGTTGCGGGCATAGTCCAAGGCATAGAGATAGCCGGCCAGCCCGGACATGGCGGCATTGGCGCCTACGGCGATGCGCGCCTCGTTCATCATGTGGAACATGTAGGCCAGTCCCTGGTGCGGCTCGCCGATCAGGTAGCCGTGCGTGGGGCCGTTTTCGCCGAAATTGAGCAGGCAGTTGGGGATGCCGTGCTGGCCCATCTTGTGGTTCAGGCCAGCCAGGGAGACATGGTTGGGTTCACCCAGGCTCCCGTCGGCGTTGACCCGGTATTTCGGCACGAGGAAGAGGGAGATGCCCTTGACGCCCGGCGGCGCGTCGGGCCGTTTGGCCAGCACCATGTGGATGATGTTTTCCGCTATTTCGTGATCGCCGCCCGATATCCACATCTTGCTGCCGGTGATGTGGTGCAGGCGGCCGTCGATGGGCACGGCCCTGGTGGTTATGTCGCTCAGGGACGAGCCGGCCTGGGTTTCCGACAGGCACATGGTGCCGAACCAGCGGCCTTCGATCAGGGGCGGAAGGTAGGTCGCAATCTGGTCTTCGGTGCCGAAGGCGGCCAGCATATGAGCGTTGGCGACCGTCAGGAATTCAAAATTGGCCAGGCTGATATTCGCCGCGGCGAGGATGCAGTGTACCCAGTTGGTGACCGTTATCGGCAGTTGCATCCCGCCGAACCGGGCGTCGAAGCCCGCCGAGAAAAAGCCGGCCTCGGCGGCGGCGCGCAGGGCGGTTCGGGCTTGCGGTATCAGTTCGACCTTGCCGTCGACGAAACGCGGGTCCTGCGCGTCCAGGGCGGCGGCGCAGGGGAGGAACTCGTTCTCGCCGATCGCTTCCGCCAGGTCGAAAATGCTGCTGATCGTGGCCTTGTCATGGTCGGCAAAGCGCGGATGGCGGAGCAGCTGCTCCAGGTCGAACACTTCGTAGAGCAGGAAATCGAGGTTCTTGCGGTCAACGATCAGTGACATTTCTTATGGCTCCCTTTTCATGACTCCCTGGCGATGGGCCGGTCCGTGGCCGCGGTCCATCGGAGGGCGTTATGGCATCCTTCGGCGCATCTATCAATTTTTTTATTGAGCGTACCACTTATTTGGGGTAGTGTCCGGGCAGGCGCTGGCAGGGCGTGGGGTGGTATGATGCGGAAAAGCGTGGAAGCGGATGTGTATGCGGCTTCGGCCGGGCGCGAACTTGGCGTTTCGGAATGGTTCCGGCTGGACCAGGCGCGCATCGACCGGTTTGCCGCGGTGACCGAGGATTTTCAGTACATTCATGTCTCGCCCGAGCGGGCGGCCGCCAGTCCTTTCGGTGGCACGATCGCGCATGGCTTCCTGTCCCTGTCGCTGCTGTCGGCCATGTCGGTTCAGGTTCTGCCGGTCCTGGCGGGGCAAAGCCATGAGGTCAATTACGGTTTCGACAGGGTGAGGTTCATAACGCCTGTCCGGGCGGGCCAGAGCGTGCGCGGCCGTTTCATGCTCGTTGGTGTGGAGGCGCGCCGGCCGGGCGAGCGGCTCGTCACGGTCAGGGTCACGGTCGATATAGAAGGCGGGGAGAGGCCGGCGCTGGTCGCGGACTGGCTGATCCTTTCGATGACCGGAACATAATATTCTCTCTCTTGAGAGTGAGTATTGACAGATGTCCGGATTGCGGGCATCCTCAACCATAACGGCCTGACGCAAATGATCGGCGCCGATACAGGGAGTGAAAACATGAAGGGACTTCTACTGGGGTCGGTCTGCGCCGTGGCGCTGACGGCCATCGCGGTGCCTGCCTTGAGTCAGACGACCCAGGCTGCGCCGGCAGATACAAATGCCAAGCCTGATGACAGCGTTGAAACCGTCATTGTGACCGCGACCCGGCGCAAGGAGCGGCTGCAGGACGTGCCGCTCAGCATCACCACCTTTTCGCAGAAGGAGATGACCGCCAAGGGCATCGTCGGTTTCGAGGGCCTGGCCCGTGAGACGCCCGGCGTGGTCATCAACAAGGCCAGCGCCAACTTCAACTATTTCACGGCGCGCGGCGTGGCGACCAATTCCGGTTACGGCGCGGGCCTGCAGAACACCGTGGCTATCTATGTCGATGAGCAGCCGATCAACGATATCGGCAACACGACCAATATCGACCCCAACCTGTTCGATGTCGAACGCGTCGAATTCCTGCGCGGGCCGCAGGGCACGCTGTTCGGTTCCGGTTCGCTGGCCGGCGCGCTGCGCATCATCCAGAAGGCGCCCGACACCAGCCGGTTCAGCAGTTCTTTCCTGGTCGACGAGGGCGTAATCGGTGATGATTCCTTGCGCCAGCGCTATAATGTGATGGTCAACGTACCGCTGATCGAGGACAAGCTGGCCGTCCGCGCCGTCGCCTTCTACCGTAACGAGGACGGCTATATCAGGAATGTCGGCACCGGCAAGGATCACGCCAATAAGCTGCTCGATGCCGGCGGCCGCGTCAGCCTGTTGTGGAAGCCGACCGACAGGCTGTCGGTCAAGCTGGTCGCCTCATCGGAAAACAGCCAGCCGAAGGATGCCGGCATGACATCGCCGGCCCTGGGGGAGTATGTCCGCTCCTCCGATCAGCCCGACCTCTATACCGGCCAGTTCACCAGCTATAACGCCACGGTCGATTACCAGTTCGACTGGGCGCATTTCATGAGTTCGACGACCTATTCCAACTTCGATCAGGCCTTCGTGCTCGACCTGGGCGGCGCGCCTTATGTCAATCAGACCTATCCCTTCGGCCTTGACGCCTATGCCCATCGCCGCACCGTGCTGGAAGAGGCGCGCCTGGTTTCCAATCCCGGCGGCAAGCTCGACTGGACCATCGGCGCCTACTGGCTCGACCGCCGCCAGTATCTCGATTATGAGCTGAGGTCGAGCGCCGCCTTCCTGAGCCAGCTCGGCATCACCAATCTGCCGGATGAGCACGTTCTCGTCAGTTACAGCCATGCCGATACGGGCGAAACGGCGATTTACGGCGACCTGACCTATCACTTCTCGCCGAAATTCTGGCTGTCCGCCGGCCTGCGGTATGGCGGCGTCCATGCCCAGGGCTTCGCGGACGGCGGCTATGATGCCTCCGCCAATTACTATTACGAGTACTTCTACTATACGAATTACGGGATCACCCTGCCGCTGACTCCGGTGCCGATCGCAACGGGCACGGGGGTGAAGGTCGATGACAAGAAGCCGTCCTATCGCTTCAGCCTGTCCTATAAGCCCGTGTCGAACCTGACGACCTATGTCACGGTGGCGACTGGCTTCCGCACGCCGGTGGTCAATGCGCAGGCCGGACGGGCCAGTGTGGTGGACCCCACCGATATCATCATCCCCTATGGCGCTGAATCGGACGATCTCACCAATTATGAAATCGGCGCCAAGGGCCGCTGGTTCGGCGGAAAGATGGCGGGCAGCATAGCCTTGTACCAGATCGACTGGAACAATATCCAGATCCAGGCCAACCGCGTTTCGGACACCATACAGTTCGCCACCAATATCGGCGGGGCCGTCAGCAAGGGCCTGGAATGGGATATGCAGTTCTATCCCACGAAGCGCCTGTCGCTCGGTTTCAACGGGGCGTACAACGACTCCAAGGTGACGAAGCTGAGTGCGGAAGAGGCGGCCATTTCGGGGGCGGTGCTGGGGGCGCGCCTGTCGACCCCGCATTTCCAGGGATCGGCCTTCCTCAATTACAGGTTCAACCTGACATCCGAGATTCCGGCCAACTGGTCGCTGGTGGCCTCGCATGTCGATTCCTTCCCGAACAGCTTCCCCAATACGCCGGGCCAGCCGACCGTGCCGTCGACGGTTTTCGACTATACGGACAGCTATGATGTGCTCAACACGGCTTTCGCCATTTCCGTGAAGCGCTATACGGTCGGGGTGTATGTCGAGAACCTGGCCGACAGTCATGCCGTGGCCTATATCCATCCGGAAAACTTCGCCCCCAGCCGCTATGCGCGTTTGACGCCGCGCACGGTCGGTGTACGTTTGACCGCCGATTTTTAAGGTATCGTCATGAATGCACCTGTGTCAGGGGCGGCGACACGCGGCCGGACCGGAGGCGCCCCGCCGGCGTCTCCGTTCCGGCTCCGTTCCGGCGCCTGGTTCGTCCTGTTCATCCTGTGGTTCGTCTATGTCCTGAATTTTCTGGACCGCCAGTTGCTGTCGATCCTGGCCAAGCCGATTCAGGACAGCCTCGGCATTACCGACGGGCAACTGGGGAAGATCGGCGGGCTGTATTTCGCGGTCTTCTACTGTTTCATCTCGATTCCCGTCGGCTGGCTGGCCGACCGCACCAACCGTTCGCGCGTTGTGGCCTTCGCCTGCGCGCTGTGGAGCGGGGCCACGGTGGCCTGCGGTCTGGCGACCAATTATCCGCAACTGGTTGCCGCGCGCATGTCGGTCGGGGTGGGGGAGGCCGGCGGCGTGCCGCCGTCCTACGCCATCATCTCGGATTATTTCCCGGCCAGGTGGCGGGGCACGGCGTTCGGGCTTTATAATCTGGGGCCGCCCGTCGGTCAGGCGCTGGGCGTGGCGTTCGGCGCGTCGATCGCGGCGGCCTATAGCTGGCGGGACGCCTTCATTCTGCTGGGGGTGGTGGGTATCGTGACGGCGGCGGTCGTGTTTTTCACCGTGCGCGAGCCTGAGCGCGGCGGACTGGATGTGGCTGAAGTCTCCTCTGAAGTCCCCCCTGAAATCCGCGCCGAAATCATTGCGGAAAAGCCGGCCAGGGAAAACGTGGTACGTGAAAGCTTCTGGAAGACCTGCGGCATGTTCTTCACGCGTCCGGTGCTGGTGCTGGTGTCGCTGGCCAGCGGCGCGACGCAGTTCGTCACCTATGCCTCGATCAATTTCACGACCCTGTTCCTGATGCGTGAAAAGGGCATGACCCTCGGCGAAGTGGCCGTCTGGTACGCCCTCTTGGTCGGTATCGCTGTCAGCGCGGGTATTTTCATATCGGGGCGGCTGATCGATGTGTTCGTGCCGAAGGCAAGGAGCGCCTATGCCTGGATACCGGCCATAGCGCTTTTGCTGGCTATTCCGCCGTTCGTCGGTTTTGTTCACGCGCCGGCCTGGCCTGTGGCCATGCTGTTCCTGATCGGACCGACCTTCCTCAACTATTTTTATCTGTCGCCCGCCGTCGCCCTGGTGCAGGCCGAGGTGCGGCCGGCCCAGCGCGTGCTTTCGGGCGCGCTTCTGCTGCTGGTGATGAACCTGATCGGCCTGGGTCTTGGGCCGACTTATCTCGGCGCGGCCAGCGACTGGTTCCGCGCGGTAAGCCCGCAGCATTCGCTGCAGCTGGCCTTCTATACCCTTGTTCCCTTCTATGTGCTGGCGGCGGTGCTTTATTTTGTGCTGGCCGGCGTGTTGAAGCGCGAGGAAACCCGTCTAAATCGAGGTGTGTCATGAAAACGACCCTACGTTTCGCCCTGATCGCGGCCTTAAGCCTGGGGCTGGCCCGCAACGCCCTTGCCGAGGCGGCGCCCGTTGTCACCGCGCCGGCCGGGGCGCTGAAAGGCGAGGCGGCCGGACCCTTGCATATATTCCGCGGCATACCCTATGCCGAGGCGCCGACCGGCGATCTGCGCTGGAAGCCGCCGGTGGCAGCCAAGGGGTGGGAGGGCATGCGTGACGCCACGGCGTTCGGCCCGGCCTGTTACCAGCCGCTTCCGCGCACGGCCAGTATCTACGCCGACTCTCCCGCCGCCATGAGCGAGGATTGCCTGTCGCTGAACGTATGGGCGCCGGAAAACGCCAAAAACGCGCCGGTAATGGTGTGGATTCACGGCGGCTCCCTGACCGGCGGCTCCGGCGCCGAAACCATGTATGACGGCACGGCCTTGGCCCGGCGCGGCATTGTGGTGGTGAGCATAAATTACCGTCTGGGCATATTGGGCTATATGGCCCATCCGGCCCTGAGCGCGGAATCCGCGGATCACGTCTCCGGCAATTATGGATTGCTCGACCAGATCGAGGCCCTGCGCTGGGTGAAGCGCAATATCGCTTCTTTCGGCGGCGATCCGGAGACTGTCGCCATCGCCGGGGAATCGGCGGGCGCGTTGAGTGTCATGTACCTGATGGCCGCCCCTTCGGCGCGAGGTCTGTTTGCGAAAGCAATCATCGAAAGCGGCTATATGCTGTCGGCCCCGGCGTTGAATGAGAAGCGCCATGGCACCGAGTCGGCCGAGAGCGTGGGCGTGTGGCTGGCCGGGAAACTCGGCGCCGCCGATCTGGCCGGCTTGCGGGCCATGGACGCCAGGACACTGATCGATCAGGCGCCGCTGACCGGCTATTTCCCGTTCCCGACTGTTGACGGCAAAATCGTGCCCGAACAACTGGTGGATATTTTCGACAAGGGCGAGCAGGCGCCGGTGCCGGTGCTGGTCGGCTCCAACAGCGGCGAGATCCGTTCATTGATGTTCCTCGCCCCGCCGGTGCCGGCCACGGCGCGGGACTATATCGACGCCATCCGCGACCGCTACGGCGATCTGGCCAAGACCTATCTGAAGCTCTATCCGCCGACGGACCTGCATGAGAGCATCATCGAGGAGCCGCGCGACGCCCTCTATAGCTGGACGGCGCAACGCATCGCCATCAAGCAGACGGCCATAGGGCAGCCCGCCTATCTCTATTTTTGGGATCACGGCTATCCGGCGGCCGATCAGGCGGGGCTGCATGGTTTCCACGCCAGCGAACTGCCCTATGTCTTCGGCACGCATGCCCTGACGCCGCCGGCCTGGCCGAAGGTGCCCGATACGGATCAGGCCTATGTCGAGGCCGTGAACGGTTACTGGGCCGGTTTCGTGCTGACGGGCAAGCCGGAAGCCGCGGGGCAGGTGGCATGGCCGGTCTATGCCGACGGCAAATCCTACATGCACTTCGCCAAGACGCCCAAGGCCGCCAAAAACCTGCTGCCGGGCATGTACGAACTGCATGAAGAGGTGGTGTGCCGCCGCCGCGCCCAGGGCGATCAGCCGTGGACCTGGAATTTCGGCATCATCTCGCCGCCACTGCCGCCCAAGGCGCCGGGGTGCCAATGAGCGACGGGCGTATGCAGCGGTTCGATCTGACGCTGGACAAGTTCCTCGAACACGCGGCCAAATGGCATCCGAAAGCCGAGGTGGTGACCGCCCGCGAAGGCGGCGTCTCCACCCGGATCGGTTACAGTGAACTGAAAGACCGCAGTCAGCGGGTGTCGGCGATCCTGCACGGGTTGGGCGTGCGCGCCGGGAACAGGGTGGCGACTCTGGCCTGGAACACGCAGGCGCATGTCGAGGTATGGTATGCGATCATGGGCATGGGGGCGGTGTGCCATACGCTGAACCCGCGTTTGACCCCGGACCATCTGGCCGCCATGGTGCGGCAGTCGGCGGCGCGTATCCTGTTCGTCAGCGCCGATCTCCTGCCCCTGGCGCGTCAGGTCGCGGTCCGTGTGCCGGCTATCGAACATCTGCTGGTGATTGACGGCAAGGCGGGCGATGAGGCCGATGCGCTGGAGACTCGCCTCAGCGTGACCCCGGCCGGACGGGCGTGGGGCGGGTTCGAGGAAACCGCGCCTTCGGGCCTGTGCTTTACCTCCGGGACGACCGGCGCGCCCAAGGGGGTCACCTATACGCACCGCTCCAGCTATCTGCACACCCTGCGCACCCTGCAGGCCGATGTCATGGCCGTGACCGGCGCCGACAGTGTGCTGGTGGCCGTGCCGATGTTTCACGCCAATGCCTGGGGATTGCCGTTCGCCGTGCCGGCGGTCGGGGCCAGGCTGGTCCTGCCGGGTCGGTATGCGGACGGGGCCACGCTGGCGCGCCTGATCCGCGAGGAGGCCGTCACCATAGCCGTCGGCGTGCCGACCGTGTGGCTGATGCTGGTCGAACACCTGGAAGCGGCCGGTGGCGATCTGCCCTCGTTGAAGCGCATTATCATGGGCGGCGCGCCCCTGCCGCCGGCCCTGATGGAACGCGTCGAGCAGCGTTTGGGGGTTACCATCCAGACAAGCTGGGGGATGACCGAACTGTCGCCCTCCGGCACGGTGGCCCCGCCCTGGCTGGCGGAACGGTCGGCGGAACTGTCCGGCCGTCCGGCCATCGGCATCGATCTGCTCCTGACCGACGCGGACGGCGTGGCCCTGCCGGAACAGCGCAATGCCGAAGGGCATTTGCGGGTGCGCGGCGCGGCGGTGATCGAGCGTTATTTCGGTGCAGAAGAGTTGGCCACGGACAGGGACGGCTGGTTCGCTACCGGCGATCTGGCGCGTATCGACGGCGATGGCAATCTGATGATCACCGGGCGGGCCAAGGATCTGATCAAGTCGGGCGGCGAGTGGATCAACCCGGCCGAGATCGAGGCGATGGTCGGGGCAATCCCGGAGGTCGCTCTTGCCGCCGTTATCGGCCGGCCAGATGCCAAGTGGGGCGAACGTCCGCTTTTGCTGGTCGAGATGCGCGAAGGCCGGTCCTTGAGCGATGAAGCCCTGCTTGCCTCACTGAAAGGGCGGGTGGCGGCGTGGTGGATTCCCGACAAGGTTGTCCGTATTACCAATATGCCGCTGGCATCTACCGGGAAGATAGATAAGATACGCTTGCGAAGCGAGTATGGCGGCGACACTCAGGCGATTCAGCGGATCGGCTGAGGCCGCCCGAATAGTCAGATACGGAAAGTGTACAGTGCCAGACAATGTAAAACCCACCCGGCGGACGACCAAGGCCGAACAGCGCGCCGAAATGATCGAACAGATCCTCGACGCGGCAGAACTGCTGTTTTCCCGGCATGGCCTGTACGGCGTGACGCTGAAGGATGTCTCCAAGCGGGTCGGTGTCCATCATACCCTGATGAACTACTATTTCGAGGACAAGAAAAAGCTGTTCGATGCCGTGTTCGCGCGCCGCGCGGCAGTGACCAGCGAACGGCGTATGCGCGCGCTTGACGAATACGATGCCGCAACCAGGGGCAAGCCCACGGTCGAAGGCGCGTTGCACACCTTTCTCGATACCGATCTTGATCTCTATATCACCGGCGGGGAGGGGTGGAAGAACTATGCCGCCCTCAGCGCTCAGGTGGCCAATACCCCGGAATGGGGCGCGGAGATGATGGATGCGCATTTCGATCCGGTCGTCCTGCGCCTGATCGAACTTCTGCAAAAGGCTTTGCCCGATTGCTCACGCGAAGACATCTTCTGGGGCTATCATTTTGTCACCGGTGCGCTGGTTCTGACCCTTGCCCGCACGGGCCGGATTGACAAATTGTCCGGTGGCCTTTGCAAATCCGACGATTTCGTCGCGGTCAAGGAACGCATGGCGTCTTTCATGGCCGCCGGATTCCGGCAAATCTGCCAGTCACAGGGCGAAAAACCGGCCCTCTAAAATGCGGGCTACAAAATTAACTCTCTTGTGAGTGAATAAAAACTACACTAGGGTTCTGCAACCTACATAAATAAGGAGAGGACACTGTTCATGTTACTTAAGGGCAAAAGGCTTGAGGGCCGTGTTTCCATCGTAACGGGTTCAGGCGGGGGCTTGGGCCGCGCCCATGCGCTCTATCTGGCGCGGCAGGGCGCGAAGGTCGTGGTCAACGATCTGTCGCAGGCCGCCGCCGACCAGGTGGCCGCCGAGATCGTGGCGTCCGGTGGCGAGGCCATCGCGGTCGCCGCTTCGGTGACGGATGAGGCGGTGGTGGTCGCCATGGTGGCCAGGACCCTGGAGACCTGGGGGCGTGTCGATATCCTGGTCAACAATGCCGGTGTTTTGCGTGACAAGAGCTTCGCCAAGATGACCCTCGATGACTTCCGCTTTGTCGTCGATGTCCACCTGATGGGGGCCGTGACCTGCACCAAGGCGGTGTGGGAGATCATGCGCGAGCAGCGCTATGGCCGCATCGTTATGACGACTTCTTCTTCCGGTCTTTACGGCAATTTCGGTCAGGCCAATTATGGCGCGGCCAAGATGGCCTTGGTCGGGCTGATGCAGACCCTGGCCATCGAGGGCGAAAAATATGGTATCCGGGTCAATTGCCTGGCGCCCACGGCGGCGACCCAGATGACGCATGGCGTGCTCTCCGAGGAAAGCCTCAAACTGCTCGATCCGTCGCGGGTCAGTCCGGCCCTGCTGCCGCTGGTCAGCGACACGGCGCCGACCCGCGCCATTGTCTGCGCCGGGGCCGGTCATTTCGCCGCCGCCAATGTCACCCTGACGCAAGGGGTGCAGATCGGCAGCGGCGCCGATGCGGGCGAACAACTGATCGCCAATTGGAGCCAGGCCGCCGATCGTGACGGCGAACTGGTGCCGGCCTATGGCTTCACGCAAGGCGAGCGCGAACTGGCCGCCGCCGGCATGACCGATAATGTCATGGCGGTGGCACGATGAGCGCGCGTGAGGCGGTCATTGTCTCGACGGCGCGCACGCCGATCGGCCGCGCCTATCGCGGCGCGTTCAACAATCTGCCGTCACCGACGCTTGCGGCGCACGCCCTGAGCTATGCGGTGGCGCGCGCCGGCATCGATCCGGCCGAGCTTGACGACTGTTTGCTGGGCTGTTCGCTGCCGCAGGGCTTCCAGCACACCATCGGACGCAACGGGGCCTTGCGCGCCGGTTTCCCGGTCGGCGTGCCCGGCATGACCATGGACCGGCAGTGTTCGTCGGGCCTGATGACCATTGCCACGGCGGCCAAGCAGGTGATCGTCGACCGCATGGAAATGGTGGTGGCCGGTGGCGTCGAGTCGATCTCGCTGGTGCAGACGCCGGAGCTGCGCGTCGATTCCGATCCGGAACTGATCGCCCTGCACCCGGACGCCTACATGCCGATGCTGGAAACGGCGGAGACGGTGGCGGCGCGTTACGGCATCGGCCGCGAGCGCTGCGACGCCTATGCCCTGCAATCCCAGCAGCGCACCGCCGCCGCGCAACAGGCCGGGGCCTTCGATGCCGAGATCGTGCCCCTGACGGCGACCATGAAGGTGGTCGACAAGGCGACCGGCGAGGTCAGCCTGTGCGAGGTGACGCTTTCACAGGATGAGGGCAACCGCCCCGACACGACGCTGGAAGGCCTGTCCTCGCTAAAGGTGGTTTTGCCCAACGGTACGGTGACGGCGGGCAATGCCAGCCAGCTTTCGGACGGGGCCTCGGCCTGCGTGGTGATGGAAGCCGGTCTGGCCGAACGGCGTGGCTTGCAGCCGCTGGGGCGTTATGTCGGCATGGCGGTGGCCGGAACTAAGCCGGACGAGATGGGCATAGGGCCGGTTTTCGCCGTGCCGAAACTGCTCCGCCGGTTCGGTTTGAAGATGGACGATATCGGTCTTTGGGAATTGAATGAAGCGTTTGCGGTTCAGGTGCTCTATTGTCAGGACAGGCTCGGCATTCCCAATGAGCGTTTGAATGTCAATGGCGGGGCGATTTCGATCGGCCATCCCTACGGCATGTCGGGTTCGCGCATGGTCGGCCATGCGCTGATCGAGGGTAAAAGACGCGGCGTCCGCCACGTTGTCGTCACCATGTGCGTTGGTGGCGGCATGGGCGCGGCTGGACTTTTTGAAGTATTCTAGCGTAACGGTTTAGCGGGGACGGTTTCATCAGAAAGCCGCCTCACAGGCAGGAAACATCATAAAGGATTGGGCATGTCGAACCCCGGCAAGCGCGATATATTGAAGGGCGCTGTCGCGGGCGCCGCTCTGGCGCTGGTCGAAGCGCCGCTGGTCCATGCGGCCGCAATACCGGCAGGCGCTGGACTCGACCGGAAACTGGACCTCGACTGGCGGTTTCGGCAGGCCGATAACGGAGACTGGCTGCCCGGTACGGTTCCCGGCACGGTACACACCGATCTTCTGGCCAATGGAAAGATCGAGGACCCGTTTTACCGGACCAATGAGCGCGACCTGCAATGGATCGACAAGAAGGACTGGGAATATCGCGCCAGTCTCGATCTCGGCCCCGATATACTGAAACACGGTCACATAGAGCTGTGTTTCGAGGGCCTCGATACCTATGCCGAGGTTTATCTCAATGACGCCCTGATCCTGAAGGCGGATAATATGTTCCGCACATGGGTGGCCGATATCAAGCCGCAGGCGCGACAGGGGGCCAACAGCCTGCGCGTCCTGCTGCGCTCGCCGATTCAGGAAGGGCTGAAGCGTCTCGATGCCCTGGGCTACAACCCGCCCGCCATCAATGATCAGAGTGAAAACGGTGGCCTCGGTGACAAACAGGTCAGTGTATTCACGCGCAAGGCCGGCTATCATTATGGCTGGGACTGGGGGCCGCGTTTCGTCACCTCCGGCATCTGGCGTCCGGTGCGGCTGCGCGCCTGGAGCGGGGTGCGCATCGACGACCTGCATATCGTGCAGAACAGCCTGAGCGCGGATGAGGCGCGTCTGACCGCCGTGTTCGAGATACGGGCCGATCAGGCTGAGACAGCGGTCGTGGAAGTGCAGGGCGCGGGCAGGCGGACCGTCAGTCTGACGCCGGGGCTGAATATCGTCCGGCTCGATTTCACGGTAGCGAAACCGAAACTGTGGTGGAGCAACGGGCTGGGCGAGGCGCATCTGTATGAGTTCGCCGGCCGCGTCACCACCGCCACGGCCAGCGACCTTCGCCGCGTCAGCACCGGCCTGCGCACGGTCAGGGTCGTGCAGGAACCCGATGCCGACGGGACCAGTTTCTATGTCGAGCTGAACGGCGTGCCGGTCTTCATGAAGGGCGCCAATTACATTCCCAATGACAGTTTCCTGCCGCGCGTCACCCATGAAATTTACGAGCGCGTCGTCAGATCGGCGGCCGATACGCATATGAACATGCTGCGCGTCTGGGGCGGCGGTGTTTATGAGGACGACTATTTCTACGATCTGTGCGACCGCAACGGCATACTGGTCTGGCAGGATTTCATGTTCGCCTGCGCCATGTATCCGGACGATGACGCTCTCCTCGACAGCATCCGCCATGAGGCCGTCGACAATATCCGCCGCCTGCGCAACCATCCGTGCATCGCCCTGTGGGCCGGCAATAACGAGATCGACACCGCCTGGCAGAACGATGTGCCGAACAGCGGCTGGGGCTGGAAGGAAAAGTATACGCCCGAACAGCGCGAGCAGATGTGGGCGGCCTATAAGGCGATCTTCTACGATATTCTGTCCGAAGCGCTGGCCGCGCATGATCCGCAGCGCTTCTACTGGCCGTCCTCGCCGCTGGCCGCCTGGGATGGCAAGGAGACGGTGGTTCATGCCGATCTCGCGCCGAAGCAGCAATCGGGTGATATCCATTACTGGAGCGTCTGGTGGGGGCAGAAGCCGTTTGCCGATTATCGCACCCAGATTGGCCGTTTCATGAGCGAATACGGCTTCCAGTCCTTCCCGGAGTTCAGGACGGTTCAGGCTTATGCCAGGCCGGAGGATTACGATATCTTTTCCGAGGTCATGAAGGCGCACCAGCGTTCTTCCATCGGCAATGGCACGATCAAGAATTATATGGAGCGCGATTACAGGGTGCCCGCCGATTTCAGGCAGTTCCTTTATGTCGGGCAGGTCCTGCAGGCGGAAGGCATCAAGATCGCCATGGAGGGGCACCGTGCGCGGATGCCCTACTGCATGGGGTCATTGTTCTGGCAGATCAATGATTGCTGGCCGGTCGCCTCGTGGAGCAGCATCGATTATTACGGCCGCTGGAAGGCGCAGCAATATTTCGCGCGCAAGGCCTTCGCGCCGGTGCTGGTCACGGCGGCCCTGACGGAGGATACGGTCGGTGTCACGCTGGTCAATGACCGGCTGAGCGATATCGATGGCACGCTCACCCTCAAGCTGATGGATTTCCATGGCCTTGTGCGCAAGACCCTGACGCAGGCGGTCAAGTTGCCGGCCAACAGCGCGCAGGCGGTTTTCAGCGCTTCCGCCGCTGAACTGCTGGCCGGGGCCGCGCCGGAAACGGTGCTGCTGGAGATCGGCCTGTCGGATAAGAAGGGCATTATCGCCGGGGATCGTCTCTATTTCCGTCCCGTCAAGGACCTGATCCTGCCGAAGCCGGAGATTGCGACCCGCGTCAAGACCTCTGGGCGGGATATGCTGATCGGCCTGTCCTCGCCGGTTCTGGTCAAGAACCTGTACCTTAGCCACGATGCCGCCGACGGCACATGGAGCGACAACTATTTCGACCTGCTGCCGGGGCAGGCGGCGGTGGTGCGGTTCACGCCGTCGAAGCCGGTCAAGGCGTTCGAGGCCGGGCTGAGGTTGATGCACATGGCGGAGGTGTCATGAGCCTGATGACCGGCAGTTCGCTGATGGTCGATGGCGGCTGGATGGCGGGATAGGCCATGACGGAGATTGCGCAACTTGGCACGCGGGCTTTTTGTACGCTGGACGCCTTGGTCCGCGCCTGGAGCCGGATCAAGCCCGGCGGCACAGCGCTTATATGCGATGAGGTTTCCATAGCGTGGGGTGAACTGGACCGGCTGGTCGATCGCGGGGCGGCGGCCCTGCAGGCATCGGGATTGAAGGTACAGGGCCGCGTGGCCTTTTGCGCGGCCAGTTCCGCCGATTATGTCATCGCCTTTCTGGCTGTCCTGCGTGCCGGGGGCGTGGTGGTGCCGCTGGCGCCCGGTTCGCAGGCTGAGACTCTGGCTATGGCGATCGGGGATTCCGGCGCGGCCATTCTCTTTTACGATTCGTCTGCCGGGCCGATGGTGAAACAGGCGCGGATCGAGGCCTTGGGCATCGATCTCGATGGTCCCCGCGACAACTGGATGGCCCCGGAAGACGTCCGGCCGCAAGCGGTCGAGGTCGGGCCTGGGTCTGAGTTCAATATCATCTATTCGTCGGGCACGACCGGCGCGCCGAAAGGCATCGTCCAGTCCCACGCCATGCGCTGGGCGCATATGATCCCCGGAGAAACACCGGGTTACGGGCCGGATTCGGTCACGCTGCTGAGCACGGGCCTTTATTCCAACACCACCCTTGTCATGCTGCTGCCGGCGCTGGCCGGTGGCGGGTGCGTGGTGCTGATGCGCAAATTCAATGTGGCGGAATTTCTGCGTCTGTCGCAGACGCATAAGGTGACGCACGCCATGCTGGTGCCGGTCCAGTGCGAACGCATACTGGCCGATCCGGCTTTTGACCGGGCCGATCTGTCAGCCTATCGGATGAAGTTCTGTACGTCCGCTCTGCTGGCGGCGGAAACCAAAAGGCAGATGCTGGAGCGCTGGCCGGGCGGCTTTATCGAATATTTCGGCATGACCGAGGGCGGGGCGACCTTCATGCTGGCGGCCCATGAGCACCCCGGCAAGCTGCATACGGTCGGCCTGCCCCTGCCCGGACATGAAGTCCGCATTGTCGATGACAATGGAGGGGAACTGCCACCGGGACAGGCGGGCGAGATCTACGGTTATTCCCGGACGGTCATGAACGGTTATCACAACCAGCCGCAAAAAACCGCGGAGGCCTTCTGGCAGGCGCCGGACGGCAGGCGCTTTATCCGCACCGGCGATATCGGCTATCTCGACGCGGACGGTTTCCTGATCATTGTGGACCGCAAGAAGGACGTGATCATCTCCGGCGGTTTCAATATCTATCCGTCGGATATCGAACACATTGCCCTGCAATATCCGGCCGTTACGGATGTGTCGGTGGTTGGCGTGCCCTCGAAACAATGGGGGGAAACGCCGGTCGCCTTTGTTGTCGCGGCCACGCGGGACCGGGAGGATTTCCTGCAATTTGTCAATGCGCGTGTCGGCAAGACGCAAAGGCTGTCCGATGCCGTATTTGTCGAGGAACTGCCGCGAAGCCACATCGGCAAAATCCTCAAGGCCCGGCTAAGGGACACCTATGTTGCCGGGCGGGCGTAACGACGATCCGAGCGTATATGCCGCCTTTGTCAGCCGAGCATCTCGTATGCGGGAACGGTCAGGAAATCGCGGCAGGCCGGGGCGGTCACCAGGTCGATGAAAAGCTGGCGGGCTTCATCCAGATGCGCATCGTCCAGGCGTGCTGTTTCATCCGCGATCAGGGCCAGGATCAATGGAGCCGTCACCACGCGGCCGTCTTCCAGCGCCGCGCCGTGGCGCAACCATTGCCATACCTGCGTACGCGAGATTTCGGCGGTGGCGGCATCCTCCATCAGATTGTAAAGCGGAACGGCGCCGCGGCCGGCCAGCCAGGCCGCGATGTAGCGGATGCCGACCCGGATATTTTCGCGCAAGCCGGTTTCCGTGCGGGGACCTGTGTGCATGTTCAGCAAATCGGCTTGGGTGGTCCGGATGTCGTCCCGCATGACGTGCAACTGGTTCGGCTCCGGCATCAGCCGGTCGAAAACCGCCATGGCGACCGGCACAAGATCGGGATGCGCCACCCAGGTGCCGTCATGTCCGTCGCCCGCTTCGCGCTCCTTGTCGGCCCTGACACGCTCGAAAGCGGCCGCATTGGCTTCGGGGTTGTTTTTTACCGGAATCTGGGCCGCCATGCCGCCCATGGCGAAGGCGCCGCGCCGGTGGCATGTCCTGATCAGTTCCAGGGAATAGGCGCGCAGGAAAGCCTCCCCCATGACCATTTTCGAGCGGTCCGGCGTCAGGAAGGCCGGGTTTTCGGCGAAGGTCTTGATGAAGCTGAAAATATAGTCCCAGCGGCCGCAATTGAGGCCCGCCATATGATCGCACAGTTCATAGAGGATTTCGTCCATCTCGAAGGCGGCCGGCAGGGTTTCGATCAGAACTGTGGCCTTGACCGTGCCCTGCGGTATGCCGAGGTAGTCCTGCGCGAAAACGATCACCTCGTTCCACAGGCGCGCTTCGAGGTGCGATTCCAGCTTGGGCAGGTAGAAATAGGGGCCGGCCCCCTGCGCGATCGCCGGTCTGGCGCAGTGGAACATGTAGAGGCCGAAATCGAACAGGCTGGCGGAGATGGCCTGTTCATCGATCCTGAGGTGACGTTCGTCCAGGCGCCAGCCGCGCGGACGCACCAGCAGAACGGCGGGATTGTCCTTCAGGGCGTAGGTCTTGCCGGTGGCCGGATCGGTGAAATTCAGCCTGCCCGACCAGCGATCCCTGAGATTGACCTGGCCGTCGAGGCAGTTGCCGAAGGTCGGGGCATTGGCGTCCTCGAAATCGGCCATGAACACCTTCGCGCCGGAATTGAGCGCATTGATGATCATCTTGCGGTCGACGGGACCGGTGATCTCGACGCGGCGGTCGAGCAGATCGGCCGGGATCGGCGCCACACGCCAGTCACCGGCGCGGATATGCGCCGTTTCCGGCAGGAAATCGGGCAGGGCGCCGGCATCGAATTGCTGTTGCCGCGTCCGCCGCGCCGACAGGCGTTCCCGGCGCGCCGGTTCAAAGCGCCGGTGCAGCGCCGCGAGGAAGGCCAGGGCGTCAGGAGTCAGGATTTCGCTCATGCGGCCGGTTATCGGCGCGGTGATTTCGATGGCGGTCATGTCGTCCGAAGGTGTGTGGCGTGAAGAGGGATATTCCGGGGGCATTTCCATTGTCCTTAGCAGGGGAGCCTCTGGCTTGAAAGGCGGCGGGAAGCGGAGAAGGGCGTTTCATCGTCCGAAACGCCCCGCGCTTTTATTCGTAGCCGTGCGCGTGTTCATTGATGACCAGTGACGGCATCCGGGAGAAATCGACAGTGACCGGGCGCACGGTCTGTGACTGGAAGGTCTTGAGCGCGTGGTCGAGGCGGCGCAGGGTTTCGCGGGCGGCCTCGCTGCCGGTGTCGAGGTTCAGCGGCGCCAGGCAGTAGGCGATGATCGATTCACGATTGCTGGTTTCCATTGTTTTGTCTCCTATTCGGCCGCGGCGGATGTGAATTGTGCGGTTTCGGTTGAGGCCTTCATGGCGGTGGTGGAGGATTGTCCGTTGCTGATCGTCTCCGCCACCCTGTCGAAATAGCCGGTGCCGACCTCGCGCTGGTGACGGGTGGCGGTGTAGCCGGCGGCTTCATTGGCGAATTCGCGCTGTTGCAGGTCCGAATAGGCCGCCATGCCGCGGTCGCGGTAGCCATCGGCCAGCTCGAACATGGCGTTGTTGAGGCTGTGAAAGCCGGCCAGTGTCACGAACTGGAATTTGTAGCCCATGGCGCCGAGTTCACGCTGGTATTTCATGATCGTGGCGTCATCGAGTTTTGCCTTCCAGTTGAAGGAGGGCGAGCAGTTATAGGCCAGCAATTTGCCCGGATGAACCTTATGGATGGCCTCGGCGAACCTGCGGGCATCCTCCAGATCGGGGTGCGAGGTTTCCCACCACAACAGGTCGGCGACTTTCGCATAGGCCAGGCCGCGCGCGATGCAGTGATCGAGGCCGGTGCCGGGTTTCAGGCGGAAGAAGCCTTCATGCGTGCGGTTATCACGCTCGATGAACGGATGGTCGCGTTCATCGATATCGGAGGTGATCAGTTGCGCCGATTCGGCGTCGGTGCGGGCGACGACCAGAGTGGGGACGCCCATGACATCGGCGGCGAGGCGGGCGGCGGTCAGGGCGCGTTCGTGGGCCTGTGTCGGGATCAGAACCTTGCCGCCGAGGTGGCCGCATTTCTTTTCCGACGCCAGTTGATCCTCGAAATGGACGCCGGCGGCGCCCGCCTCGATAAAGGCCTTCATGATCTCGAAGCAGTTGAGCGGCCCGCCGAAACCGGCCTCGGCATCGGCGACGATCGGGGCGAACCAGTCGCGCGCATTTTCGTTTTTTGGCCAGCCCTCGGCATGCTCGATCTGGTCGGCGCGTTGCAGGGTCCTGTTGATGCGGCGGCAGAGTTCCGGCGCGGCATTGGCCGGGTAAAGCGACTGATCCGGGTACATGGAAGACGCGGTATTCGAGTCCGCCGCCACCTGCCAGCCGGAGAGATAGATGGCCTTCAGTCCGGCGCGGACCATCTGCATGGCCTGGTTGCCGGTCATGGCGCCCAGCGAATTGATGAACGGCTCGGTGTGCAGCAGGTCCCACAAGCGATTGGCGCCGCGCATCGCCAGGGTGTGCTGGATGGGAAGCGAGCCGCGCAGACGCAGGACATCTTCGGGCGAATAGGGGCGCTCGATGCCGTCGAAACGGCCTTTGGGGGCGGAGGGGACTAAATCCTGAAAGGTGGTCATAAGCTTATCCTTGCTGGGGAGGTTGGGAAGGCGTGGGTGCAGTGAGGCGGCGGGCGGCCATCAGCGTGCCGGGCGCGAAGAGTCCGAAGGAGGCGGCATAGACGGTGGCCATATCCCAGGGGGTGGTAATCGGTGTGGATTTGAGCTTTTGTGTCATAATATGTCTCCTTTCCGGCGATGTGCTGCCGATATGTGTAAGGTCATGAAGCTCTTATTTTATTGGGAATGATAGATGGAGGGCCATGCAAATGGCGTCATTTGGAAAATTGTGACATTGTAAATTTTGTAAATTTATGACAAATTTTAAAACCCCTCCCCTTCAGTTGGAAAAGGGGGCTTTCTTTTCGGGACGACGCAAATGGCCGAACTCGATCGCAAACTCTTCCTCGGCGGGCGGCTGAAGCGGCTGCGCTATGATCTCAGCCTGACCCAGACGCAGATGGCCGCCGATCTGGGCGTCTCGGCGTCCTATCTCAATCATCTGGAACGCAACCAGCGGCCGGTGACGGCGCAGGTCCTGCTCAAGCTGGCGGCGACCTACGATCTCGACCTGCGCACCTTCACCGATGACTCGGAACCCGCCGGAGAGGCGGATCTGGTTGAAATCTTCGCCGATCCGCTATTCAGGGATCTGCACCTGCCGCGCCGGGAAATCTCCGAACTGGTGGCGTCGTCGCCGATGGCCGCCGAAGCGGTGACGCGGCTCTATCGGGCTTATCAGGAGCGCCGCAAACGTGATGTTCTGATGGCCGCGCCGGAGGAGATGGAACAGTCGCCGACCGACTGGGTACGTGACCAGATACAGAGTCATCATAACTTTTTCCCCGAACTGGACGAACTGGGGGAGCAGCTTTTCGCCACGCTCGGCGGTGACGCCCACACGCTGGAAGAAACGGCGCTCAGGCGGCTTAAGGACCGGTACGGCATCGACATCCGCCTGATGCCGGCGCAGGTGATGATGATGTACCAGCGCCGGTTCGATCCGCACCGCCGCCGCCTGATGATTTCGGAAACCCTGGGCGGTTCCTCGCGGCGCTTCGCCATACTTTACCAACTGGCGCTCAGCGAATATGGCGCGGAAATCAATGCCCTGGCGGAAAAGGCGAAGGCGCCTGACCTGACCACGGCGCGGCTCTACAAGATCGCCCTGCTCAATGCCCTGGCCGCCGCCACGCTCATGCCTTATGGGCCTTTTCTCGAAGCGGCCGAAAGCAATGCCTATGATATCGAGCTTTTGCGCGCGCCCTATCAGGTTTCCTATGAACAGGCGGCCCAGCGCCTGACCACCCTGTCCCGTCCCGGCAGCCGCGGCGTGCCCTTTTTCCTGATGCGCATCGATTCCGCCGGCAATGTCTCGAAACGTTTCGCCGCCGGACATTTTCCGTTTTCCCGCTATGGCGGCGCCTGTCCGCGCTGGAATATCCACCAGGCCTTCCAGACGCCGGGCCGGATCATCACCCAGGTGATCGAAACCCCGGACGGCCAGCGCTATTTCACCCTGTCGCGCACGCTCGATCGCGGGCTTCGCGCCTATGCGGACGGCGCTTATGCCGAACAGGCGATCGGCCTGGGCTGCGAACTGAAATATGCCGAAAAGCTGATCTATGCGCGCGGGTTCGACCTGGCCCAGCCGAACGCCGTCCAGACCGGGCCGATGTGCCGGTTGTGCGAACGGCCCAACTGCCGCGAACGCGCCGCCCCGCCGGCGGTCAAGGCGCTGGTCATCGACGAATGGATAAAGAGCGTCACGGCGTTTCCTTTCTAAGGCGACGGTCCGGATGGCCGCATTTCTTATTTATTCGTCCCCAGGCTATATTGCGTGCCCATATCCGACTTGCCGGCAAACAGAGGAGACGCCAGGATGAACAAGAACACGATTTGCCTGTGGTACGATCATGAGGCGGAAGAGGCCGCGCGCTTCTATGCCCGGACTTTTCCTGACAGTGCGGTGGGCGCGGTCTTCCGGGCGCCAGGCGATTTTCCGGGCGGCCAGGCGGGGAATGTGCTGACGGTCGAATTCACCGTTTGCGGCGTGCCGTGCCTGGGGCTGAACGGGGGAGACGCGTTCCGGCACAGCGAGGCCTTCTCCTTCCAGATCGCCACCGACGATCAGGCGGAAACCGACCGCTACTGGGATGCGATCGTTGGTAATGGCGGCGCGGAAAGCGCCTGCGGCTGGTGCAAGGATAAATGGGGGCTGTCGTGGCAGATCACGCCACGCGTGCTCACCGGCGCGCTGGCCAGGGGCGGCGATGTGGCGCAGCGCGCGTTCGCGGCCATGATGAAGATGCGGAAGATCGACGTGACCGCGATAGAAGCGGCGATTGACGGCGAAGCATAAGCGGTATTCCGGTCATGCCTGATCGAAGCGGAGCGCTGCCGTCAGGTCGCCGGGTTTGAAGCCTTCCGCCGCCATCATGGCCGCGTCGCGTTCCGTCAGTCCCGGCAGGGTTTCAAGGCCGAAGCGGCGGATGATCAGGCGCGCGATCGAGCCGGTATCGTAAACCGTATGATCGACCTGGCCCTTGCGGGCGAACGGCGACACGACGATGGCCGGTATCCGGGTGCCCGGTCCCCAGCGGTCGCCCTTCGGCGGCGGCACATGATCCCACCAGCCGCCGTTTTCATCGAAGGTGACGATCACCACCATGTTCCGCCATTGCGGTCCGCTTTTCAGGGCGTCGATGAGGGTGGCGATATGGCGGTCGCCGCTATCGACATCCGAATAGCCGGCGTGCATGTTGAGATTGCCCTGGGGTTTGTAAAAGGCCACGGGCGGCAGCCGGCCGTCTCTGATATCGGCCAGGAATTTATTGGTGCGCGGGGTTTCGTCCGTGCCGCCGTCGCGCAGGTGCCGCGCCCGGTCAGGCGTGCCGGGGGCGAAGCGTTTGAAGAAGTTGAACGGCTGGTGGTGATCCTGGAAATTGGGGCGCACCGGGAAATCCGCTGTCTGGTTGGGCGTGCGGGCCAGGGCCAACTCCCAGCCGCCGCTATACCAGGCCCAGTCGATTCCCTTGTCCGACAGGCGGTCGCCGATGGTGGCGTGGACCTGCGGCGGCAGGGTGCCGGAATTGCCGGGATCGCCGTAATCAGGATTTTTCTCATCGCGCGTCTGGGTCGGCGCATAGGGCGGGTGCATGGTATTGACGGCCCGCCCGTCCGGGGTCAGGGTGCTGGGGCCGAAGCGGGCGGGACCGTCCATGGCGCTGGCGGGCAGGTCGGGCACCGGCTTGAGCCTGCTTCCCAGCGGGTCGCCGTCGCTGAACCGGGCGATCCGGTTTTTGGCGGGACTGTTGGCGGCGTCGGGATAATAGGGCGGCGTGCAGGCCACAAGGTACTGGTGGTTCAGGAACGAGCCGCCGAACGCACCCATGAAGAAATTGTCGCACAGGGTATGATCCTGGGCGATCCGCCACAGGCGCAGATTGACGTTGTTGTCGCCGTAATGCCCCATGACCAGTGCGCCGCTGTCGCCCCAGGCGACGAAACCGTCATTCTTGCCGTCGTTGATCTGAAGCTGATTGTTGTAGAAGGCGTGAACGAGGTCACGCGTCACGACGCCCTGGGGCAGGGGATCGCCGGCGGGCGTTTTCAGGGCGAAAGGCCGGTTCGGCAGGCCGGTCAGGTCGTTTTCACCGATCCGGTAGGTCTGGTGATTGACGACCTGCTCCTCCTTGATCAGGCCGCCCCAGATTTTGGGGAGGGTGTCCAGGATCCGGCCGTCGCGGTCGCGCTGGAGATAGCGTTCGGGCGGTACGTCTTTCAGCGGCGCCTGCACGCCCGGAAAGTCGCCGAACAGGTTGTTGAAGCTGCGGTTCTCCGCGAAAATGACGACGATATTATGGACATGCGAGCGGAGGGCTTCGTCTGTCGCCGCGGATTGGGGGGCGTCTGCGTGTCCCGGCGCCGGAAGCGCGGCCAGCAGGCCGGTCAGGCCCAGGCCTTCAAGCAGTTCGCGCCGGTTGCTGCCGGTTTTCCCGTCTTCGTCCTGTTTCATGTCAAATTTGCCGTGCTGTAAAAACCTCATGATTTAACCGGTCGTGATTTTTCGCAAGGGAAAAGGCTGGAAAATATGGATTTTCATAAATCCGTCAGCCTTCAATCACATATAAATCGTGAATTGCAATCGTCCGAACACGGATTTATTTTGGGCGACTTTATTCGTGGAATCGCATCTGAAGAGCCGTACCTGGAATGGAAACACTTGGACTGATCGACCTGGCCGGATTCGTCGCCCTGCTCCTGTGGGGCCTGCATATGGTGCAGCATGGCGTCATGGACGCTTTCGGCGTGGCGATCCGCAAGATTCTGCATCGCGGCCTCAGGCACCGCCTCACGGCGTTCGCCGCCGGATTGGGCGTGACCACCCTCCTGCAGAGCAGTACCGCCACCGGTCTGATCGCCGCGGGGTTCGCCGCCTCCGGGACGCTCGACCTGGTTTCTGGGCTGGCGGTCATGCTGGGCGCCAATGTGGGCACCACCCTGATCGTGCAACTGCTGTCGTTCGATATTTCCGCCTTCACGCCCGTGCTCGTGCTGGCCGGCGTCATTTTCAACCGCTTCGGCCGGACCGACCGCCAGCGTGACATGGCCAGCGCCATGATCGGCCTGGGGCTTATGCTCTTCGCCCTGGCGCACATGACGACGCTTCTGGCCCATGCCGCCCATACCGAAGGCTTCCAGACCCTGCTGGCCCTGGTGAGCGCCGACCTGACTTTGACCCTGATCCTGGGCGCTTTGCTGGCGTGGACCATGCACTCAAGCATCGCGGTCGTGCTGCTTACCATGTCGTTTACGCAGCAGGGCGCGATTCCCCTGCCTGCCAGCTTCGCGCTTGTGCTTGGGGCCAATCTCGGCAGCGCGATCAATCCCCTGCTCAACATGCTGGCGCGCAGGAACCCGGCGGCCCTGCGCCTGCCGGCGGGCAATCTGGCCAATCGCCTTATCGGCTGCCTGCTCGCCCTGCCGTTTCTGGGGGCGATCGCCGGTCTGCCCGGTCTTTCGACTCTGACGGCGCACGCGCCCGCCAATTTCCATCTGGCCTTCAATCTGGTCATGGCGCTGGTCTTCCTGCCGGTCCTCACGCCGCTGGGGCGACTGCTGGCGCGGCGTCTGCCGGAAGCGGCGCGGGCGGACGCCGCGGCCCCGATGTATCTGGAACCCGGCCTGATCGCGCAGCCCGCCCTCGCCATCGCGGCGGCGGCCCGCGAGGTCCTGCGCATGGCCGATGTGACGGAAGCCATGCTTACCGGCGTGGCCGAAGCGTTCCGTGACGGCGGACAAAGCCGCGTGGAGGCCGTGCGGCGGACGGACGATACGCTCGATGGCCTCAATCACAGCCTCAAGCTTTACCTCACATCGATCCCGGCCAACGGGTTGAGCGACAATGAGCGCCGCCGCCTGGATCAGGTGATTTACGCCGCGACCACCTTTGAGCAGGTGGGGGATATCATCAGCAACAACCTGGCGCGCCGGGCGGGAAAACTGCTCAAGCGGCAACAGGCCTTTTCCGGTGAAAGCTGGCAGAATCTCGAAGCGATCTTCGGGCGGGTGACCGGCGCGGTCCGCCTGACCGCCTCGGTTTTTATGACGGGAGAGAAGCGGGCGGTGAAGCACCTGCTGGAGGAAAAGGAAGCGCTCGACCGGCTGGAGGCGCGGGCCTCGCGCATTCATCTCGACCGGTTGCGCGAGGGATCGGTCGAAGGTCTTGAGACGAGCGCCCTCGAAATGGACACGCTGCATGACCTGCGCCAGATCAATGACCATCTGGCCTCGATCGCCATCCGCGCCACGCGGGCGAAGGACAGGAAGGCGAAGCACGGCGACAGGGCCGCCGTGGTCCTCTCGGCCTAGGACGGATCGACATTCAGTATATCTCCGGCCACACCATCTTATACCGCCCGGTTTACGGGGCGGGGGACCGCACGACGCGCGAAGCGCTGGATGCGGTGGTGGGGGACTGCCGGCTTGTGTGCGTTCAGGCTATGGGCGGATTACTGACCCGCCGATTTCATGTGATCGGAAACGCAAGCTTCCTTATTGACGACAACACCCCCACCACCGCATCTCCCTGCGGTCGTGCGGTCCCCCTCCCCACAGGTGGGGAGGTATAAGGGCATTTGCTGAATGTCGATCCGGCCTAGTCCGGCGCCGGTTTGGGGAAACCGGCGCCGGACGGGACAATCAGTACGCGACTTTCACGACCGAAATGGCGTTGAGCCATTTCACATGCCGCGGGCCGGTGTGGAGATCGTGACCCGATATCAGGGCGATCCGGCCTTCCTCATCCGGCAGGGGCTGGCCCGCCGTTTCAAAATACACGTAAACATCGTCGCCATTGGGCGTGTTGAACAGTTCCTCGCACGAAAAGACGACCTTGTAGCCGTCGCTGGCGCCGGCGATGACGACCATCTTCTTGATGTCGTTATGATCCTCGGTATGGATCACGGCCTCGTCCAGAAGGTCGCGCAGGCGGACGCCCCTGAGGTTTTCAAGCGAACGGAGCGGTTCGCCAGAAATCGTGTCCAGGGGGATGGTCCGCACCTGAAGGTCGGGCCTTTTGGCGAGATCGGCCACGGTCAGGGTCAGCGGATGCTCGACGGCGCCGGAGACGGTGAGGCTCTGCGTGACATATTGCGCCGCGTTTTCCGTGTTCGGATGGGCCAGGGCCGGACTGCACAGAAGCAGGAAGGCCGCCGGAAGCAGATATTTGAGTTTCAGCATGTCTCTCACCATACATAGTTCAGGTTGGCGAACCAGGTCCGGCCGGCGCTGGGGAAGCCGGCCGACCACGAATAGTTCTCGTCGGTCAGGTTGTTGACGCCGGCTTCAAGCGCCACGGAGGAAGTAAGCTTGTAGGCGGCCTTGAGGTTGGCGATGGTATAGCCGTCCAGCCGGAGGGTGTTCGACGCCCAGCGGTCGCTGTTGTATTCGATAAAGCCGGTGACTTCCAGGGCTGCCAGAGGCTTGACGGTGGCGTGTAGGGTGGCCTTGGTTTTGGGGATGTCCGTCAGTTTCGTGGCCGGATCGCTGATGTTTTTCAGGTCGAGATAGGTGTAGTTGCCGCCCGCCGACAGCCAGGCGGTGAGCGGCGCGTCCAGGCTGAGTTCCACGCCGGTGATGCGGACCTCGCCGACATTCTGCTGCTGGCATTTCGCCGAGGACGAACAACTGCTGCCGGCGGTCCCGACGAAGACCGACTGGATCTTGTCCGTCACGTCGCTGCGGAAAAGCGCGGCCTCGGCCCTGGCGCCGGTCCATGGCGATCCCTGATAGCCGATTTCGTAGTTCAGCGATGATTCCGGTTGCAGGTTCGGATTTTCGATATAGCTGCCCAGGCGCTGCGAGTAGCGGTCCTTCAGGGTCGGCAGGCGCGTCTTCTGGGCGATTGTGCCGTAGAAGCGGATTTGCGGGGTGTAGTCGAAGAACAGTCCCGCCTGGCCGTTGTCGGCGGATTTCCTTGACGGCAGGGTATAGGCGTTGCCGAGGTTGAACACGGTCCGCGGGTCGATTTCGTGATGGGCGTAGCCGAGGGAGAGCATCAGCCGTTCGGTGAGATCGATATTGTCCTCCAGGGCGTAGGACAGGAAGCGGTCCTCATAGCGTGTATTGACCTGGGCGGCGGCATCGGTTTCCACATGCCGGTCGCTCTTGCTGTGGATGGCCAGTTTCAGGGTGTGTCCGGTCAGGCGGCGGCTTTCCAGTTCGATCGAGCCGCCGGTGGTTTCATCGTCATAGATCGAACGCCCGGTCGAGACGCTGCCCGAGCCTGAGGTCTTCAGGGTCGAATAGGTCGCGTCGGTGAAGGTATCGACCTCATTGCCGAACTTGTCGTTATAAAGGCGCAGCTTGAGGGTTTCGCGGTCGCCCAGCGCGGTCTTCGATACGAAATACAGGCTTTCCTTGTCCCAGTAGGGCCATTGCCAGTAGCGGGCGGCCGCCGGGTCGGTGGAGGGGGGCTGGCCTTTCTCGCCGTCCTGCTTGATATAGCTGAGCGTATATTCGTCATGGGTATTGGTGGGGGTCAGGCCGAGTTTCAGCGAGACTTTCCTGTCGTTGCGGTAGGCATTGTCGCGGTCGCCGCCGTCTTCCGTCGCAGTTGGCTTGAAATCGCCGGATAGCGGGAAGCTGTCCGCATCGCTGTAAGACAGGCCGGCCTGGGCATACCACCAGCCCTGATTGGTGCCCAGGTTGAGGGCGGCGCTGGTTTCATCGCCGCTGGCGGCGCCCAGGCGCAGATTGCCCTCGAACGCCTTGACGGGCTTGCGCGAGATCAGGTTGATGGCGCCGCCCAGGGTATTGGCGCCGTAGGACACCGATGAAAACCCTTTCGCCACCTGAATGGCGGCCAGGTCGTCGGTGGTGAAGCGGTTGAAATCGATATAGCCGTCATAGGGCACATAGACCGGGATGCCGTCGATGAACAAAGGCGTCTGGCGCGCGTCGAAACTGCGCACATAGATGAGTTTCTCGTTGCGCGAATTGGTGGACAGCGTGACCCCGGACAGCAGGTTGAGCGCGTCGGCCACGTCCTTGCGGTTATAACGCGCTATGTCCGTGGACTCGATTTTGGAGCCGGCCTGGCTGGCGCCCACTTCGCCAAGCTGTTTGCGGTGGCCGACGATCACGACCGTGCCCAGATCGAACGCGCCGTCCGGCGTTTCGGTCTGGGCCATGGTTTGCGGTGCGAAAGCGGCGCCGGAGATCAGGGCCAGCAGGCTGAGGCCCATTGAGAGGCGGCGATAAGACGATGGTGGTTTGGTCATGCGGATTCCCCTTTGTGCAGGTGCGATAAAAACGGTTGCGCTGCACACTATTCAAAAGACCGGCATCGAAAGCAAGCGTTATTACCTTCAACTACATAACGAACCTGATTTTACATAGGGGTGCTTTTGAAAATGCCTTATATTTTAAGGGGTTTTTACACTCCGGAAGTCCTTTGTGCGGCAATACGCCGCGAATATCGCCTTAGCTAAAAAACAGGCGGCATTCCGCGGAATGCCGCCTTGAGTTTGCACGGGCGAGAAGCCCCGAACGGCCACAGGGTGAGGGCGTGCCGAAGGGAACCCGTGCGGGGGGATCAGGGACATATGCCGCGATATCGCGGTATCTGGCCCACGAGAGAGCAGGGACGGAAACGGCTGTCGAGTTCCATGGCGAGCACAAGGTCCCAGCCGTCCTTGCAGGCGCCCGTCGAACCGGGCAGGCAGAAGATGAACGTATCGGCGGCCTGTCCCGCGAAGGCGCGCGATTGCAGGGTCGCCACCCCGACGGTCGCCAGGCTGGCATTGTGAAAGACGACGCCGAATCCTTCCATTTCGCGCCGGAACAGGGGGCGGATCGCTTCCGGGGTGACGTCCCTCGGCGCGAAGCCGGTGCCGCCCGTCGTCAGGATGACATCGACGCCTTCATCGGGGATCCACTCCCCGATACGCTCGCGGATCGCCGCCACGTCGTCGGTCACGATGGCGCGCCCGGCCAGTTTGTGCCCGGCGCCGGCGAGGCGTTCGGCGAGCAGGGCGCCGGAGGTATCCGTGGTCATGTCGCGCGTGTCGGATATGGTTAGCACGGCTATGTTCAGCGGGAAAAAGGGCAGGTCCGGGTTGATGCCTGGCATGGCGGCCTCTTCAGAACCGGGCCGCGTCGCCGGGAACGAAACGCGGGAACAGGATGTTGTTTTCGAGGTGCATGTGAACGCGCAGGTCGGTGTCGAGTTTCTGGCAGGCGGAATAGAGGGCGCGCCAGGTCGTGCAGGCGCCGGGCGGGGGAATGAAGTCGGTGGTGAGCCGGGCCAGGGTTTCCAGTTGCTCGCCGAGGTCTTCGTGGTCGCTCATCATGCGGGCCACCGGATGGGTGAGGTCGTAGTGGCCGCCGGTCATGGCGGGAAAGAGGACCTGTTCCTCTATCGCCTGATGCTCGTCGAGTTCATGGGCCATGATCGCCAGCAGGTCGCCCAGTCCGTGCGGACAGTCGGGGCTGTCGCGGTGAACCGCCTCGACCCGCCGCGCCATGCGGATGGCTTCGGGAAATTCGTGGCGATGGACTTCGTGGTAGCGCTCCAGAATATAGGGGATCAGGGCCTCCGTTCCATCCGGCGCTTCGGTTTCTCCGCCTTGCAGGGCCGCAAGCTCGGTGACTACGGCCGCGAGGTCGGCGCCGCGCGCGGCGGCGGCCTCGCTGAGCGGGACGCCGCCCTTGCAGCAGAAATCGATCTTGTAGCGGCGGAAAACAGCCGTCGCGCCGGGCAGGTCGATGGCGATGTCCTTTACCAGTCTGTCTTGCATGGTCATGATAAGCACTCCTTACAGGGATGGCATAAAGGCGGTGGGGCGGCGGCGCATTAAAGGTCGTCAACCGGCCATCAAAGGCTTTTGGGGCCGTCGATTGATAAATTTGACCGGTGCGGCGGACGTCCGGGTCTTGTTGGCGCCGCAGGAGATCGGCCACCCTGCTGGCCTGAAACGCCTGAAAGTGAAGTGTCGGGCGGAAGGCGTGAGAACTGGCCAATGCGATTGAAATTCCTCGATATTCCCTGGGCCGCCACGCCGTCATGGCGGCTTGGGCCGCTGACCCATCCGGTCGATGCCTGGCTGACCGCCTCCGTCAGGCGTGTGGCGCGTGCGCGGCCGGATGTTTTCCGGCGTCTGGGGCGTTTCCAGCACAGCGTCTTCCTCATCGTGCCGGAGGACCTGCCCTGCGCGTTCCGGCTGTCGCCGGCCGGTGAGCGGGCCACCGTGGAAATCGTTGGCAAGCGCCATCCCGGTCCCTGCGCCGTCCGGATCGGCGGGCGGATGCGCACCTTGCTGGGATTGTTCGATGGCAGCATCGACGCGGATGCCAGTTTCTTTTCGCGCGCCTTGCGGGTGGAGGGAGCGACCGAAGCCGCCCTGGCGCTGCACAATGCCCTTGAAGCGGCGGAACTCCATGCTGGTGACATACTGGGCCTGCCGGCGGTCTTGAAAACGCCGCTTGACCGGCTGTTGCAGGCGATGGGGCCACGCTCCGCCACATGACCGGACGAAAGAACAGACTGGAACTGGTCTGCCCGGCCGGTTCCGCCGCCATGCTGCGCGCCGCTGTCGAGGCCGGTGCCGACAGTGTATATTGCGGCCTCCAGGACGAGACGAACGCCCGTAATTTCCCCGGCCTGAACCTTACGGCCACGGAATTGCCGGAGGCCGTCAGGTGGACCCATGAGCGGGGCGGCAAGCTCCTGCTGGCGATCAATACCTTTGCAAAGGCGGGCGCGACGGACGCCTGGCGGCACGCCGTGGATACGGCGGCGCGGGCCAGGGTTCACGCGGTCATCGCGGCGGACCTGGGGGTGCTGGCCTATGCCCGCGACGCCTGGCCGGACCTGCGGCTCCACCTGTCCGTTCAGGCCGCCGCGGGCACGCCCCAGGCGATCGGATTCTACGCGCGCGCATACGGCGTAAAACGTGTCGTCCTGCCGCGCGTTCTCAGCGTCGAAGAGGTGGCGCGCCTGACGAAGGCCGTCAATGTCGAGGTCGAGGCGTTTGTTTATGGCGGCCTGTGCGTGATGGCGGAAGGCCGCTGCGCCCTGTCGTCATACGCCACGCCGGGATCGCCCAACCTGACCGGCGTCTGCTCGCCGCCCGAATCCGTGAGTTTTGTCGAGACGCCGGGTACGGTGACCGCCCGTCTGGGAGATTTCGCCATCGACCGCCATGCCGATTATGAACCGGCGGGATATCCGACCCTGTGCAAGGGGCGGTTCGTGCTGGACGGCGACCCCGCCTACCTGTTCGAGGATCCGGTAAGCCTGAACGCGATGGATATGCTGGCCGGATTGAGAAAGGCGGGCGTGACGGCGGTCAAGGTCGAGGGGCGGCAGCGCGGGAAGGCCTATGTGACGCGCGTGGCGCGGGCCTTCAGGTCGGCCATCGATGCCCTGGAGGCCGGGCAGGCGATCACGGGGCGGGCGGCGCTCGCCGATCTGGCCGAGGGACAGCGCGAAACGGCGGGGGCGTACAGAAAGTCATGGCGCTGATGGAACTGAGCCTGGGACCGCTGCTTTTCAACTGGGCGCCGGACCGTATCACGGATTTCTATGCCCGGATCGCCGACGAGACGCCGATCCGGCGCGTCTATCTGGGCGAAGTCGTCTGCTCGAAGCGGATTCCCTCGACCGGTCCGGCGCTGGCGCGCGCGGCGGAGCGCCTGATCGCGGGCGGAAAAACCGTCGTTTATTCCAGCCTGGCCCTGCCGGCGACGGAACGCGAGCAGAATATGGGCCTGGCGCTCTCGAATGTCGATGACGAGATAGAGGTCAACGACCTGTCGCTGCTGGCCTATCGCCTTGGACGGCCGTTCACGGCGGGGCCGTTCCTCAATATCTACAACGAACTGGCTGCCCGGCAACTGGTGGCGGCCGGTTGCGCGCGTCTGTGCGCGAACATCGAACTGTCGATTGAGGCGGTCGGGAAGATTCACGCGGCGCTGCCGGATCTGCCGCTGGAAATCTTTGCGTTCGGCCGGTTGCCCCTGGCCCTGTCGGGCCGCTGCTACCACGCGCGGGCGCACGGCCTGCACAAGGACGCCTGCCAGTTCGTTTGCGACAGGGACCCGGACGGGTGGACGGTCCGGACGATCGAGCGGCAGGATTTCCTCGCCATCAACGGCACGCAAACCCTGTCGAACGGAGTGCATGTCGCCGCCGTGGCGGTGGAAACCCTGAGGCGGGCCGGTGTCGGCGCCCTGCGGCTCAGCCCGCATAATCTGGATATGGCCGCCGTCGCCGGTCTGTTCGATTCCTTCCTGGCCGAGCGGATCGACGCGCCGGCGCTGGTGGCGGGGCTGAGCGCCTTGCCGCTGCCCGGACCGCTCGTTTCAGGCTATGCAGACGGGCATCCGGGAAGCCGGGCCGCCGTGGGCGCGTGACCATCTGCCACGCTGCAACTGCGAATGCGGTGCGTTATTATAAGGCCTCACGAAAGGACTATGATCATGGCGTCGAGTGCGGAACAAATGCGGGCTTTCCGGGGCTGGCCGGTGCTGAGCGCGGGGTTCAGGCCGTTTTATCTGGCGGCGGCGCTGTGGTCGGCCGCGATGGTGCCCCTGTGGGTCTGGGTCTATGCCGGAGCGGGCGGGCCGCGCATCGATGTGGCGTGGCACGCCCATGAAATGCTTTTCGGCTATCTTGGCGGGATCATCGCCGGATTCCTGCTCACCGCCGTGCCGAACTGGACCGGACGTCTGCCGGTGACCGGCGCGCCGCTGGCCACGCTGTTCGGCCTGTGGTGCCTGGGGCGCGTGGTCATGTTCGCGCCGGACGGGATGGCGCGATGGCTCGACTGCCTGTTCCTGATCGTCTTCGCCGGCGTCATATGGCGTGAAATCCTGGTCGGGACCAACTGGCGCAACCTGCCTGTGGCGGTCATGGTCAGCCTGCTCGCGCTCGCCAATATCGCCTTTCATCTGGGCGAAACCCAGATGACCGTCCGGCTCGCCTTGGGCGTGGTCCTGACCCTGATCGCCCTGATCGGCGGCCGCATCATTCCGAGTTTCACGACGAACTGGCTGAAGAAGGCGGGAATGGCGATCATGCCGCCAGCCTTCAATCGCCAGGATCTTGTCATCGTCGTGGCGACGGCGGCCGCGCTGCTGGTCTGGGCGCTTTTGCCCGATGCGCTGTGGAGCGGGGCGCTTCTGCTGGTGGCGGGGCTGTTGAATGGCTGGCGCCTAAGCCGCTGGCGGGGCTTCGCCACGCTGAAGGAACCGCTGCTGTGGATTTTGCATGTGGGTTATCTGTGGCTGGTGGCGGGCCTGCTTTTGCTGGGCCTGTCGGTGGTGGGGCGGTCGTTCGACGCGGTGGCGGCCATTTCCACCCAGGCGGGGATTCACGCCCTGACGGCGGGGGCCATCGGCGTCATGACGCTGGCGGTCATGACGCGATCGAGCCTCGGACATACCGGACGCGCGCTGACGGCTGACTTTCCCACCCTGACCGTCTATATCCTGGTCAATCTGGCGGCGGCGGTGCGCGTCATCGCGGCGCTGGCGCAGCCCGTCTATTTTTCCGGCCTGATCCTGTCGGCGGGGCTGTGGATGCTGGCCTTTCTCGCCTTTGCGGGCGTGTATGGCCCAAAGCTCCTGACGCCGCGGGCGCGCGCCTGAACGGCCTGAGAAGTTTGACAAATATCAAGCAAGGGCGGCGGACCTGTCAAAGCGTTCGGCGGGGCTTGCGCCTACATTCGCCACGGATCACGGCCGCGGCGGCCGGTATTCCCTGTTGCTTTATTTATTGAGGAAACCGCGATGGCCTTCGAGGCGCGTAACCTATCCGACGGGTTTGACCGCCGCTTCACCTATGTCAGATTGTCCGTAACGGAGGTTTGCAATTTCCGCTGCACCTACTGCCTGCCGGACGGCTGGAAGCGCTCCGGGCCGCTCACCTTCCTGACGCCCGGCGAAATCGCCAACCTGGCGGCCGGGCTGGCGGAACTGGGGGTGTCGAAAATCCGCCTGACCGGCGGGGAGCCGAGCGTGCGGTCGGACCTGGCCGATATCATCGCCCGCCTCGCCGCCACAGACGGTATCGGGAAGATCGCCATGACGACCAATGGCTGGAATCTCGACCGGCGCGCCGGCGAATGGCGCCGGGCCGGATTGAGCCACCTCAATGTCAGCGTCGATTCCCTTGACCGGGACGCCTTTCACCGGATTACCGGCCACGACAGGTTGCCGATGGTCATGGCGGGAATCGATCAGGCGCTGGGCCTCGGTTTCGCGGCGGTGAAGCTGAACGCCGTCCTGCTCAGGGAAACGGCGGAAGCCGGTTTCGCCGCCTGGGCGGATTTCGTGCGTGACCGGCCCGTCGCGGTCAGGTTCATCGAGCTGATGCGCACGGGCGACAATGCGGACTATTTCGCGGCCAACTTCGTGAAGGGCGCGGTTGTCTCGGACTGGCTGGAAGCGAACGGCTGGCGGCGGCAGGCGAAAGCGGCCGACGGCGGCCCGGCGGACGAATACGGCCATCCGGATTTCGCCGGACGTATCGGCCTGATCGCCCCCTATGCGGCGGGATTTTGCGACGGATGCAACCGGCTGCGGGTGACGGCGAGGGGAAAACTGCGCCTGTGTCTTTTCGGGGAAGGCGGCTGCGATCTGCGCGACCTGCTCCAGTCGGCTGGGGATAAGGCGCGACTGAAGCAGCGCCTGATCGAGGCCCTGAGCGGAAAAGCGGCGGGGCATCGTTTGCATGAAAACATATCGGGCGATCTGCGCCAGTTGGCGGAATTCGGCGGGTAGCCCCGTTATCAGCCACGTTCGGCGTTGCAGGACCGTTCTGCCGGCGGCCACATTTCCTTGGCCGCCTTGCCCGAAGCGCCCTGGCCCGGCGGCATGTGATTGTCGATAAGCGGGCTTGGCTTGGCCAGGCGCTTCAGGGGCACGGGCCGGGCGATCGTGACTTCGGCCCCCGCGACCTCGACGCCGTAATCGGTCAGGGTGGCGAAGGCGCGCGACAGGTTTTCGGCCGTCATGCCCAGGAGGGAGGCCAGGGTGCGCTTTTCATAGGGCAGGGTGACGGTATCGCCGCCGCCCTGACGGACCTGGAGCGTCAGGAGGTAATTGGCGAGACGCTCGGCGCCGCTGCGCAGTTTCTGGTTCTTGATCGAGCGGACAAGGCCCCGGTAACAGCCGGAAACTTCCTGAGCGACGGCGAGGGCGAATTGCGCGTCCTCGTTCATCGTCCGTCTCAGGGCCTCGGCCGACAGCATCAGGATCGAGGATTTTTCAAGGGTCCGGGCGGTCATCAGGGCGTTCGCGTCCAGCACGACCGCGGCGAGAATGAAGGTCGAAACCGGCTTGAGAATCGCCAGCGTGCTTTCCTTGTCCTTCCAGGTGCCCTGCAGTTCGACCGTGCCTTCGAGCAGGATATACAGGAAATCGACCTGATCGCCTTCATACAGCAGGGTCGTGTTGGCCGGAAAGGTTTGTAGGAAGGCGCCGGCCGTCGCATCGGTAAAACGCGCCTCGTTCATGCCGGCAAAAAGCTGCAGGCCGCGAATCCGGTTTAAATCGACATCTCTCATGGCGCGCTATTTTCTCAAAAAAGGATATGAATCTGCCGGCAGCATGGCCGGATGGATTGATAAATGTCAAGGAACAATCGGCAGGATGAGCCGCCTTGTTTTCTGCCGGTTTGGCCTGTGTGGTATAGTAATGAGTCTTGATATTTATCAAATGCAGGAGCGAAGCTTTATAAGCGCAAGTTTAGAAAATTCCAATTACGCAAAATGTCGCATACAAATAAAGTTGTAGTCTGACAGAGGTGGTTCTGTAGATTGACAACTGTCAAGTCTGTCAAGAACAGCCTGACGTATTTCTACCGGGAGGCGCCGTAGTGGCGTCCAACGGACCTGGTAGATAACACATGATCTCCGCTTCTGAAAAACCGGCCCCCGGCGCTGCCGCCGCGCTTTGGGTGAGCACCGTCTCCTTTACGGCCTGCTTCGCCGTCTGGACCATATTCGCGATTATCGGCATCCAGATAAAGCAGGACCTGCACCTGACCGAGGCGCAGTTCGGCCTGCTGGCCGGCACGCCGATTCTGACGGGATCGCTGGCCCGGCTTTTCCTGGGGGTCTGGACGGATCAGTATGGCGGGCGGGTCGTCAATCTGGCCGTGATGCTGGCGGCGGCGGCCTCGGCCTGGCTGCTCTCGTACGCCCATACCTATCCGCAGTTCCTGCTGGCGGCGCTCGGCGTGGGGATATCCGGCGGCTCATTCGCGGTCGGGGTGGCCTATGTCTCGCGTTTCTATCCCAAAAGCCGCCAGGGCGCGGTGCTCGGCATCTTCGGCGCCGGCAATATCGGTTCGGCTTTTACCAAGATCGTCGCGCCTGTCGTCATGGTGGCGATGGGCTGGACGGGCGTCGCCCGGATCTGGGCCGTGGGCCTTCTGGTCATGGCCCTGATCTTTTATTTCACCACCAGGGACGACCCCGACCTGATCGCCCGGCGGCAGACGGGGGCGAAACCGGCGCCGATGCTGGCGCAATTCGCGCCGCTGCGGAACCTTCAGGTCTGGCGTTTCGCGCTCTATTATTTCTTTGTCTTTGGCGGTTTCGTGGCCCTGGCCCTGTGGCTGCCGCACTATCTGACCGGGGTCTACCGTCTCGATGTGAAGACGGCGGGCCTGTTCGCGGCCGCCTATTCCATTCCGGCTTCGCTGTTTCGCGCCGTCGGAGGCTGGCTGTCCGACCGGATCGGCGCGCGCAAGGTCATGTACATGACGTTCGGCGTGGCCCTGATCTGCACCTTCCTGCTGGCCTATCCCTCCGCCAGCTATGTCGTCGATGGCATAAGGGGACCGATTTCTTTCCGTATCGCAACCGGCCTCGTGCCTTTCACGATCATCATCTTCGTGCTCGGCTTCTTCATGAGCCTCGGCAAGGCGGCGGTCTACAAGCACATCCCGGTCTATTACCCGGATCGCATCGGCGCCGTCGGCGGAGTGGTCGGCATGGTCGGCGGGCTGGGGGGCTTCCTGCTCCCGATCGCCTTCGGTTTCCTCAACGACATCACGGGAGTCTGGACGAGCTGCTTCATGCTGCTGTTCGTGCTCGTTGGCGCGGCTCTTTTGTGGATGCACCTGGCCATCCGCCGCATGGAACAAGCCCGTTTTCCCGGCATGTCCTCGCTTCCCGAATTACCCGAACTGGCCGGCCTGGGCGAAACGCCCGCCGCCAAGTCTTAAAGGAGCCGTTTCATGGCTAAACATCTTCTCACCGACTGGAAGCCGGAAGACCCGGATTACTGGACCAGCAAGGGGCGCGCCATTGCGAACCGCAACCTGTGGATTTCGGTGCCGAATCTCCTGCTCGCCTTCGCCATCTGGATGGTGTGGTCGATGGTCGTCGCCAAGCTGAAACTGATCGGTTTCAAATTCACGACCGACCAGTTGTTCTGGCTGACCGCCCTGCCGGCGCTTTCGGGGGCGACCCTGCGTATCTTCTACAGCTTTGTCGTTCCCATCTTCGGCGGCCGGCTGTGGACGGCGCTGACCACCCTGTCGCTCGCCGTTCCGGCGGTCGGGATCGGGCTGGCGGTGCAGAATCCGCAAACCTCCTATGCCGTTTTTGTCGTCCTGGCGCTGCTGTGCGGCTTCGGTGGTGGCAATTTCGCCTCTTCCATGAGCAATGTCGCCTTCTTCTTTCCCAAGGCGGAAAAAGGCAACGCCCTGGCCATCAATGCCGGCGTCGGCAATCTCGGCGTCAGCGTCATGCAGTTCATCGTGCCGCTGGTCATTGTGAGCGACCTGTTCGTGCCGGTGTTCGGCGCGGGGCAGATCAGCCATGACAACGGCGTCGCCGGCCACCTCTACATGCAGAACGCCGGCTTTATCTGGCTGCCCTTCATCCTGACGGCGGCGGCGGCGGCGTGGTTCGGCATGAACGACATCTCGACCGCCAGGGCGTCCTTCAAGGCGCAGTCCGTCGTTTTCAAACGCCGGCACAACTGGCTGATGTGTTGGCTCTATCTGGGTACGTTCGGATCGTTCATCGGCTTTTCCGCCGCCTTTCCGTTGCTGTCCAAGACGCTGTTCCCCGATGTCCTGGTATTGAAGTTCGCCTTTCTCGGCCCGCTGGTCGGCGCCTTGTCGCGTGCGCTGACCGGCTGGATTTCCGACCGTCTGGGCGGCCATAAGGTGACCCAGTTCACTTTCATCGCCCTGATCCTGGGCGTGCTGGCCGTGCTTTACGGGGTAGGGGGCTTCGGCGGCGCGGCGTCTTTCCCGGTTTTCTTCGCCGCCTTCATGTGGCTGTTCTTCTGGACCGGGGTCGGCAACGCCTCGACCTTCCAGATGATCCCGGCCATCGTCCGCGCCGACATGCCGCGTCTCATGCCCCATGCCGGTCCCGCCGAACGGCTGAAGGCGGCGGAAATGGAAAGCGCGGCCATTGTCGGTTTTACCTCGGCCTTCGGCGCCTTCGGCGGCGTGTTCATCCCGATGGCGTTCGGCGAGTCGCTCAAGGCCACCGGCAACGCCAACACCGCTTTATTCATTTTTCTCTTTTTCTACCTCACCTGCGCTGTCCTGAACTGGGCCGTCTACGCCCGCAAGGTTTCGCTTCTCAATGCCGATCCGGCGTCCAAGTCTCTCAACGCAGCGGAATAAGTCATGTCCCATACCCTAGACCGTCTGGCCTTTTTCAAACGCAAAACCGAACTGTTCTCAAAGGGGCACGGTGTCCTCAACGACGACGACCGCACGTGGGAGGAGGCCTACCGCGACCGCTGGCGTCACGACAAGATCGTGCGCTCCACCCACGGCGTGAACTGCACCGGCTCCTGTTCGTGGAAAATCTATGTCAAGGGCGGCATCGTCACCTGGGAAACCCAGCAGACCGATTATCCGCGCACCCGGCCCGATCTGCCGAACCACGAGCCGCGCGGCTGCGCCCGCGGGGCCAGCTATAGCTGGTATCTCTATTCCGCCAACCGCGTGAAATATCCGCTCGTGCGGTCGCGCCTGCTGAAGCTGTGGCGCGAGGCGCGGGCGCATCTGGCCCCGGTCGCGGCGTGGGAATCGATCCAGCGCGATCCGAAGAAGCGCGACAGCTATACGAAGATGCGCGGGGCGGGCGGTTTTGTCAGGGCCAACTGGGATGAGGTCAACGAAATCATAGCCGCCGCCAATGCCTATACCGTCAAGCGCTATGGCCCCGACCGCGTGTTCGGCTTCTCGCCGATCCCGGCCATGTCGATGATCTCCTACGCGTCCGGCGCGCGCTATCTGCAACTGCTCGGCGGGGTTTGCGGCTCCTTCTATGACTGGTACTGCGACCTGCCGCCGTCCTCGCCGCAGACCTGGGGCGAGCAGACCGACGTGCCGGAATCGGCCGACTGGTACAATTCCGGCTTCCTGCTGCTGTGGGGGTCGAACGTGCCGCAGACGCGCACGCCGGATGCCCACTTCTACACCGAGGCGCGCTACAAGGGCGTCAAGTCGGCGGTCATCTGCCCGGACTATTCGGAAGCGTCGAAGTTCGGCGACATCTGGCTGGCGGTCAAGCAGGGCACGGACGCGGCGCTCGGCATGGCTTTCGGCCATGTCATCCTGAAGGAGTTCCATCAGGACCGTCAGGTGCCCTATTTCCGCGATTATCTGCGCAAATATTCCGATATGCCGATGCTGGTGCGCCTGGTGCGCAAGGACGGCTACTACATTCCCGAACGCCTGCTGCGCGCCTCGGATTTCGTCGGCGACATGGCCGAGGCCAATAATCCCGACTGGAAGACGGTGGCCGTTGACGAGGCGACCGGGCAGGTGGTGGTGCCGCAGGGATCGATCGGCTTCCGCTGGGGCGAGGACGGCAAGTGGAACCTCGAGGAGAAGACCGCTGATGGACGCGAAACCCGCCTGCGCCTGGGCCTGAAGGACGTCCATGACGCGGTGGCCGGCGTTGGCTTCCCGTACTTCGCCAATGCGGCCAGCAACGGTTTCGCCTCGACCGACCACCCGGACGTGCTGGTGCGCAATGTGCCGGTCAAGCATATGGAGCTGAAGGAAGGCGAGGCGATCGTCGCCAGCGTCTATGACCTGTTCCTTGCCAATTACGGCGTCGATCAGGGCTTCGGCGGCGATTTCATGCCGAAGGATTACGACGATCCGCAACCCTATTCGCCGGCCTGGGCCGAGGGGATCACGACGGTTTCGCGTGACAAGATCATCGCCGTGGCGCGCGGTTTCGCCTCGAATGCCGAAAAGACTAACGGCAAGTCGATGGTCATCATCGGCGCGGCGATGAACCACTGGTTCCACATGGATATGAACTACCGCGCCGTCATCAACATGCTGGTGATCTGCGGCTGTGTGGGGCAGTCCGGCGGCGGCTGGGCGCACTATGTCGGCCAGGAAAAGCTGCGGCCGCAAACCGGCTGGGCGCCGATCGCCTTCGCCACCGACTGGGCCAAGCCGCCGCGCCAGCAGAACGGCACCTCCTATTTTTACGCCCACACCGATCAGTGGCGCTACGAAACCGTCTCCACCAGCGAACTGTTGTCGCCGACCGCGCCGGAAGGCGACTGGAACGCTTCCCTGATCGATTTCAATGTCCGGGCCGAGCGCATGGGCTGGCTGCCTTCGGCGCCGGCGCTGGAAGTCAATTCGCTGGAAATCGCCAGGCGGGCGGCCGAGGCGGGGATCGACGTCAGGGATTATGTCGTCAGCGGCCTGAAGGACCGCTCGCTGAAGCTCAGTTGCATGGACCCGGACAAGCCGGTCAACTGGCCGCGCAACATGTTCGTCTGGCGCTCGAACCTGCTGGGATCGTCCGGCAAGGGGCACGAATATTTCCTCAAGCACCTGTTGGGCGCCACGCATGGCGTGCAGGGCAAGGATCTCGGCCAGACCGGCAGGCAGAAGCCGAAGGATGTCGTCTGGCGCGACGAAGCGCCGGAAGGCAAGCTCGACCTGCTGGTCACGCTCGATTTCCGCATGTCCACCACGGCGGTCTATTCCGATGTCGTCCTGCCGACGGCGACCTGGTACGAAAAGCATGATCTCAACACCTCGGATATGCATCCGTTCATCCACCCGCTGACGGCGGCGGTCGATCCGGCATGGGAAGCCCGTTCCGACTGGGCGATCTTCAAGGGGCTGGCGAAGACATTCTCCGCCGTGGCGCCGGAAGTGCTGGGCGTAGAGCAGGATGTCGTGCTCACCCCGATCCAGCATGACAGCGCCGGCGAAATGGCCCAGCCGTTCGACGTCAAGGACTGGTATCTCGGTGAATGTGAGCCGGTTCCCGGTAAAACCATGTCGCAGATCACCGTCGTCGAGCGCGATTATCCCAATCTCTACAAGCGTTTTACTTCGCTTGGCCCCCTGCTGGAAAAGTCCGGCAACGGGGGCAAGGGCATCGGCTGGAACACCGGACATGAGGTCGAGGCGCTGAAGGATCTCAACGGCCGCGTGACGGAAGAGGGGATCAGCCAGGGCCTGGCCCGCATCGAAACCGATATCGACGCGGCGGAGGCGATCATGATGCTGGCGCCGGAAACCAATGGCGAGGTCGCGGTCAAGTCATGGCGGGCGCTCGAAAAGCAGACCGGCCGCAAGCACGACCACCTCGCCCTGGCCAAGGAGGACGAGAAGATCCGCTTCCGCGATATCGTAGCCCAGCCGCGCAAGATCATTTCGTCGCCCACCTGGTCGGGCATCGAAAGCGAGCATGTTTGTTATAACGCCGGCTATACCAATGTCCACGAACTGATCCCGTGGCGGACCCTGACCGGGCGGCAGCAGCTCTATCAGGACCATTTGTGGATGCGGGCCTTCGGCGAGGGGCTGTGCGTCTACAAGCCGCCGGTCGATCTGAAAACGACCTGGGTCAAGGGCGAAAAGAGCAATGGTGAGGCGGAAATCGTCCTCAACTTCATCACGCCGCACCAGAAATGGGGCATCCACTCGACCTATACCGACAACCTGCTCATGCTGACCCTCAATCGGGGCGGACCGGTGGTCTGGCTGTCGGAAACCGATGCCAGAAAAGTCGGGATCGAGGACAATGACTGGGTGGAGGTCTTCAACGCCAACGGGGCGCTGACGGCGCGGGCGGTCGTTTCCCAGCGGATGCTCGAAGGCACCCTCTTCATGTATCACGCTCAGGAGAAGATCGTGAATACGCCGGGGTCGGAAATCACCGGCCAGCGCGGCGGCATTCACAATTCCTGCACGCGCGTGGTGCCCAAGCCGACCCACATGATCGGCGGCTATGTCCAGCTTGCCTATGGCTTCAACTATTACGGTACGGTCGGTTCCAACCGCGACGAATGCGTCGTGGTGCGCAAGATGAAGAAGATCGACTGGCTCGAAAAGAAACTTGGCAAAAAGGAGGCCGGTCAATGAAGATCCGCGCTCAGATCGGCATGGTGCTCAATCTCGACAAGTGCATCGGCTGCCATACCTGTTCGGTGACATGCAAGAACGTCTGGACCAACCGCGAAGGCGTCGAATACGCCTGGTTCAACAATGTCGAAACAAAGCCGGGCGTCGGTTATCCCAGGGAATGGGAAAACCAGAAGAAATGGAACGGCGGCTGGGTGCGCAAGGCCAACGGCAGGATCGAGCCGCGCATGGGCGCCAAATGGCGCATCCTGTCGAAGATCTTCGCCAACCCGGACTTGCCCGAGATCGACGATTATTATGAGCCGTTCGATTTCGACTACGCCCACCTGCAAACGGCGCCCGAACTGAAGGCGTTCCCGACGGCGCGTCCGCGCTCGAAAATTACCGGCGAGCGCATGGAAAAGATCGAGCGCGGCCCGAACTGGGAGGAAATCCTCGGCGGCGAATTCTCCAAGCGCTCGAAGGATTACAATTTCGAGGGCATCGAAAAAGCCATGTACGGTGAATTCGAGAACACCTTCATGATGTACCTGCCGCGCCTGTGCGAACACTGCCTCAACCCGGCCTGTGTCGCGGCGTGCCCGTCCGGCGCCATCTACAAGCGCGAGGAAGACGGCATCGTCCTGATCGATCAGGACAAGTGCCGGGGCTGGCGCATGTGCGTTTCGGCGTGCCCGTACAAGAAGATCTATTACAACTGGAGTTCCGGCAAGTCGGAGAAATGCACCTTCTGCTTCCCGCGCATCGAGGTCGGGCTGCCGACCGTATGTTCGGAAACCTGCGTCGGGCGTATCCGCTATCTCGGCGTGTTGCTCTATGACGCCGACCGCATCGAAGCGGCGGCCTCGGTGCCGGATGAAGACCTCTATCAGGCCCAGCTCGATGTCTTTCTCGATCCGCATGACCCGGCCGTGATCGCCCAGGCGCGCCTCGATGGCGTCCCCGAAGCCTGGCTTGAGGCGGCGCGCAACAGCCCGGTCTACAAGATGGCGATGGACTGGAAGATCGCCTTCCCGCTGCACCCGGAATACCGCACCCTGCCGATGGTCTGGTACGTGCCGCCGCTGTCGCCGATCCAGTCGGCGGCCTCGGCGGGCGCGTTGGAAATGGACGGCGAGATGCCGGACGTCAATTCGCTGCGCATCCCGGCCCGCTATCTGGCCAACCTGCTCACCGCCGGCGTCGAGGCCCCGGTCATCGAGGCGCTGCAACGCATGATGACTATGCGGATGTACATGCGCGCCAAGACGATCGAGGGGCGGATCGACGCGCCGATGGTCGAAAAGGCCGGCCTGTCGGTCGCCCAGGTCGAGGACATGTACAAAATCATGGCCATCGCCAATTACGAGGACCGCTTCGTCATCCCGACGACGCACCGTGAGGCGGCGGAAGACTCCTACGACCTGCGCGGGTCGTGCGGCTTCACCTTCGGCAATGGCTGCTCCGGCGGCCAGACCGAATACGGCCTGTTCGGCAAGATCAAGAAACCAGCCGCCGTGCCGCTGGCGAAGGAGGCCTGAGCCATGGCCCTTACTTACAGAGGACTGGCCTGCCTGCTGTCCTATCCGACCGATGAAGTGAAGCGCACCGTTGCCGAGGTGTCTTCGGTTGTGCATGGGGAGGGACTGGTTCCGGCGAGGATTTGCAAGGTGATCGACGCCCTGATCGCCGAGATCGCCGCGGACGACCTGTACGATTTGCAGGAGCGCTATATCGGTCTTTTCGACCGGACGCGTTCGCTGTCGCTCAATCTTTATGAGCACGTCCACGGGGAAAGCCGCGAACGCGGTCAGGCGATGGTGGCCCTGCTTGAGCTGTACCGCAGCCGGGGGCTTGAGCTTGAGGCCAATGAGCTGCCGGACTTCCTGCCGGTTTTCCTGGAATTCCTGTCGATTTTGCCGCAGGCCGAAGCCGCCTCCTTCCTGGGGGAAGCCGTGCATGTGCTCGAAGCCATGGCGGGCCGTCTGGAGAAACGCGGCAGTCCTTACCGGGCAGTTTTCGACGGGCTTGTGGCGCTGGCCGGTGTCCGCGCCGAGGCGGCGGCCGTCGCCGCCCTGCTGGCCGAACCCGAACAGGACCCCGACGACCTGGAGGCCCTCGACAAGACCTGGGAGGAAACCGCCGTCACCTTCGGGCCGGGCGAGGCCGGCTGTCCCAAGGCCGAAGCGCTGGTTGAGGCCATGCGCGTCCCCCCTAAACCCGCTATCGCCAGAGGAGCGTGAACATGGAAACCGTCAACAGCCTTTTATTCGGGGTCTATCCCTATATCGCCCTGTCGGTTCTGGCGCTCGGTTCGATCCTGCGCTTCGACCGGGAGCAATATACCTGGCGTTCCGGCTCGTCGCAGCTTCTGCGCCGCAAGCAGCTTGTCGCCGGATCGGTGTTGTTCCATCTCGGTGTGCTGGTCATTTTCGGCGGTCATCTTGTCGGTCTGCTGACGCCGATCGCCGTGTTTGAATATTTCGGCGTGCCGCACATGGCCAAGCAGTTGCTGGCCATGATCGCCGGCGGGATCGCGGGCGTGCTGGCGCTGGCCGGGGCCTGCCTGCTGCTGCACCGCCGCCTGTTCGATTCACGCATCCGCAAGACGTCGAGCTTCGCCGATATCGCCATCCTGCTGCTTCTGACCGTGCAGCTTTGCCTCGGCCTGGCGACCATTCCCCTGTCCGCCCAACATCTCGACGGTGGCGAGATGGTCAAGTTCATGACCTGGGCGCAGGGCATATTCACCTTCCAGCCCGGCGCGGCGGCCCATGTCCGCCATGTGGACCTGATCTTCAAGGCCCACCTCATCCTCGGCATGACCATCCTGCTCGTTTTCCCGTTCACGCGTCTGGTCCATATGCTGTCGGCGCCGGTCTGGTATCTCAATCGCCGTGGCTGGCAGCTTGTGCGCACCCGCCGCGACATGGCGCAACCCAAGCGGAGGTAGGCTCATGGAGGTTTTCGTCATCGACGGGGTGGAAATCCCCGAAAAGCTGATCCGCGATGAGATGCCGAACCATCCGGCCCCGACACAGGCCGAGGCGCACCGGCACGCCGCCCGCGCCCTGGCGGTCAAGGCCCTGCTGCTGCGGCGGGCGGGGGAACTGGGCCTGACGCCGGAGCCGGAGGCCGATGACAGCGGCCGCCTGGAAACCGGCGAGGAGGCATTGATCCGCCAGGTTTTCGCCCGCGAACTCGCCCCGGCTTCGCCGACGGACGATGAATGCCGCCGGTTTTTCGACGCCCGCCCGGACAATTTCTTCACCCCTGAACTTTACGAGGCCTCGCATATCCTGTTGCCGGAAGCGGCGCGGGACGTGGCGCTCGATCTGGTGCGGCAGCTGCTCGCCGAACCGGGGGCCTTCGCAGGGCTGGCCAGGGGCATGTCGCACTGTCCGTCCGGCGAGGTCGGCGGTTCGCTGGGGCAGTTGCAGATCGGCGATCTGGTGGCCGAAGTGGAGGATGCCCTGCTGTCCACGCCGGCGGGCGCGATTTATCCGGAACCGATCGCCTCGCGGTTCGGCTGGCATATCGTGCGGCTCGATCGCCGGGTCGCCCGCCAGCGCCTGCCGTTCGAGGCGGTTCACGAACGTATCCGGATGCACCTCGAAAGCCGGGCGTGGGTGGCGGCTTCGGCCAGATACGTCGAAAGCCTGCTGGATAAGGCCAAAAGCGATGGGGTCGCCTTCCGGCTGGGCGAGGCGGGCGATATCGAGGCGCCCAGCCTGTCCCTCGGCGCCCTGGTGGGGGATCCGCGCATCGCGGCGCGCATCGAACCCTGGCTGGCGGCCGTCGATCCCGAATTGCTGTCACGCGTTTCCGCGAGCGCCGCGTCTCAGGGGCGGACAGTGCCCGATCTCGTCCGTCATGAGGTCCGCGATTTCCTCGATCATGCCGATGACGAGGCGTTCACGCAGCTCGTATCGGCCGCCCAGGGTGCTGACGATCCGATGCTGGCGGGGGTTCGCTGCATTCTGAAAACCCGGCTGGCGCCGCCGGCTAAAAAGAGCTTCACCCTGATCAAAAAGGCCTGAATGGCAGGGAGACGAGATGGACGTACAGGAAACCGAAATAGAAAAGCTGCCGGACGCCTTGATCTATGAGCCGCTGAACTGGCTGTTCGCCGAGCATTACCGCCACAGGCAGTTGTGCAAGCTGATGAGCGATCTGGCCAGGAACGGCGCCTATGATGAGAGCGGCATGGCCGAGGTGATCCATTTTCTCCAGCATGACATGCCCCTGCATATTCTCGATGAGGAGGAAGACCTGTTCCCCCTGCTGCGGCGGCGCGCCACGCCGGACGATGATCTGGAGCACGTTCTGGGCGTCCTGAGCAGCGAGCACAAGACGGACCGCGAACGGACCACCGACCTGCTGGCGGGCCTGCTCAAGGCGCAGAAGGACAGGAAAGCGCCATCGCGGGAGGCTAACCTGCGCCTGCTGATGACGCAGTTCGTCGCGCACGAGCGCCGCCATGTCGCGCTGGAAAACGCCATTGTCCTGCCGATTGCGCGCCTGCGTCTCCAGCCGTCCGACCTTGAGGCCCTGAGCGCCCGGCTGGCGGCGCGGCGCGGCCGGTTTCTGGAGGGGGGCGAATGAGCAGCGTCATCGTCAGGAAGAATCTGAACTGGGCGGCCGGTTGCATACAGGCGGACCCTCATATATTCAGGCGCAGGAGCGAGAATCTCAATCCGAAGCTGTTATGGATCGGGTGCAGCGACAACGCCCTGCCGTCGCTCGAAACGGCGGCCTTCGAGGATGAGGGCTGTATCGTCCATCGCAATATCGGCAACCAGGTTTCGGTTCACGATCCGAATTTCCTGGCGACTCTGGCCTATGCGCTGCAAACGGCGCGGGTGGAGCGGATTGTCGTGTGCGGCCACTATGGCTGTGACTGTCTGCGGGCCGTCCTGCGCGAGCAGGCCCAGGGCATGGGGGAGGTCTGGGCCGGCCCCATCAGAACCCTGCACAGGCAGAATCGCCGCCAGATCGACGGCATCATCAGCGAAGAGGCGCAAATCCAGACCCTTTGCGAGATGAATGTCAGGCTCCAGGTGCGCAACCTCGCCGACCATCCCCTCATTGAGCCGCGGCTGGCGGTGGGCAACCTGAAAATCGAAGGGGTAATATGGTCGGCCAGGGACGGCCTGCTGCGTGATCCGGGGATCGTGGTCGCGCGCATGGCCAAGACGGCGCGAAGCGAAAGGCCGGCCAGGCGGGAAGCCAGGGCGGCGCGTCCGCCCGGACCGGAGCCGGCCAAGGGCGTGAATTCATCCGCCTGACGAACGCAGGAGAGTTGCGCCGGACGCGGAAACATCCCAGAAAAGAGGGAGGCTTTCGCCGAACAAGGAGCGACCGGATGACGGGAACAGATTTGTCTCTGAAGGGATTTCTTCAATTGAAACGCGGCTCTGAAGCGCAGGTGGGCGAATCCCGCATCCGCCTTCTGGAACGGATAGACGAACTGGGGTCGATCGCCGCGGCCGCGAAAGCCGTCGGCCTCAGCTACAAGGGCGCCTGGGAAGCTGTCCAGGCCCTGAACAACCTGTCGGCATCCCCCATTGTGCTGGCGCAGAGCGGCGGCGCCGGTGGCGGCACGGCCACGGTTACGCCCCACGGCCAGGCCCTGATTTCGGGCTATGCCAGCCTTGAGGCCCTGCTTTCCGAGCATATCGGCCAGCTCAGCGCCTTGCTGAACGATCCATCCGCCCCGATCGGGGAGTTACTTGGGAGCCTGAACATGAAAACCAGTGCGAGAAACGCCTACCGGGGCGTCATTACCGACCTCAGGGATGGCGCGGTGAATGCCGAGGTAACGCTTAAGGTATCGGAAGAGATCGAAATCGTTGCGATTGTGACGCGCGAAAGTATCGAAGAATTGCGTCTGGCCGTGGGAAAGCCAGCGGTGGCCCTGGTGAAATCCAGCTTCGTGATTCTCGCGGCGGGTCATGCGCCGCTGCCGATTTCCGCGCGCAACCGGCTGAAAGGGACCATTTCCGCCATAACGCCCGGCGCGGTGAATGACGAAATCGAACTGTCGCTCGGCGAGGGCAAATCGCTTACCGCCATTGTCACCCGCGAATCTTCCGAGGACCTGGGTCTTCAGGTGGGGCAGGCGGCGCAGGCCCTGATCAAGGCCTCCCACGTTATTCTGGCGGCGGGCTGAAACCTGCAAGCGTATAAACGGAGCGTTTTCATGAAAGCGGTAAGTGTGGATGAGGCTCTCGGATTTGTCGTGGGCCGGGCGCCGGCGCCGGTCGTCCGGTCGCGGGCGCTGTCGCGGTGCGCAGGGAGAGTGCTGGCAGAGGCCGTGAGGGCGGTGCGCGATCAGCCGCCTTTCGTCTCCTCGGCCATGGACGGTTACGCCATCATCAGGCCGGAAACACGCGCCGATGACACACTCGCCTTCACGGTGGTGGGGGAAAGCCAGGCGGGCGCGGCCTACAAGGGCCGGCTCGGCGCAGGGGAGGCGGTGCGTATCTTCACCGGCGCGCCGGTGCCGGAAACCGCCACCGCCGTCGTCATTCAGGAAAACGTCATCCGCGAAGGCGACCGTATCCGCATCAACAGTGACGGCTGGAAGGACAAAAGCCACATCCGGCCGGCGGCGCAGGATTTCAGCCGGGGGGATACGATCCTGGCCGCCGGGCAGCGGCTCGATGCCTGGCGCCTTTCCCTGGCCGCTTCCGCCGGGCAGGCATCGCTGCGCGTGGCCCGCAAGCCGCGCATTGCCATCCTGTGTACGGGCAACGAACTGGTGCCGCCGGGGCAGCTCGTGCGGGATGACCAGATTTTTGAATCGAACTCCATCGCCCTCATCACACTGGTTCGGGCGTGGGGCGGCAAAGCGCTTTTCCACGGGCTTGGCCGCGACGATCTGGCGGCGCTGACGGCCCGCCTGAAGGAGATGCGGGCGGACCTGATCGTTACCGTGGGCGGCGCGTCGGTCGGTGACTACGATCTGGTGAAACCGGCCCTGAAGACCTTGGGCTATGTGCCGGATTTCGAGCGCATCGACCTGAGGCCGGGGCGGCCCACCTCGTTCGGCGTTCTGCCCGATGGGCGGCCGGTCCTTGGCCTGCCCGGAAACCCGGCCTCGGCGCTGGTGTGCGCGCAGCTTTTCCTGAAGGCGTTCATCGAGGCGGCGCTGGGACGGCCGCCCGCGCCGCCCGCGAGCCTGCCTCTTGAGGCCGATCTGGCGGCCAATGGTCCGAGAGAAGCCTTCCTGCGGGCGCAGATCGTGACGGATGCGGCGGGACGCTCCGCCCTGCGGCCCTTTTCCGATCAGGATTCGGCGCTCATTCAGATATTCGCGCGCTCCGGCGCCCTGATCCGCCGTCCGCCGGGCGCGCCGGCGGCGAAGGCGGGAGACTGGCTGCCCTTCCTCCCGCTGGAGCGTCTGTAGGCTGCGACGTTGACCTGCGCGCAAGGCCACCGACCGGAAAAAACGTCAATTTCGCGTTTGATCGATGTCAAAGCCTGTTTTTAATATCAATATATAGTGTGACTTCAAATGAAATTATCTACATTTTGTTATGGAGTTGAACTATGGCTGATAGCGATACGGGCCTGTACGGACGCGGTTTTCTGCCTCAGGCAGACTTGAGCGCGGATCAGGCGGGGAGCTTTGTCGATTGCAAACAGACGGTGGAGGAATACATCCTGCGCCAGGACTGGCGGGTAAACGCCAACGCCAATACCTCCTACAGCAATGCCGGCCTGATCAATAACGCGGCCGGAAAGATCATCGCCAACTACTGGCTCGATCATGTCTATGCGGCGGCAGAGGCCCAGGCCCACCGCCGCGCCGACATCCACATCCATGACCTGGACTGCCTGACCGGCTACTGCGCCGGCTGGAGCCTGCGCGCCCTGCTGGACGAAGGCTTCAACGGCGTCGCCGGCAAGGTCGCCAGTCGCGCCCCGCGCCACCTGCGCGAGGCCCTGGGACAGATGGCGAATTTCCTCGGCATACTGCAGTCGGAATGGGCGGGCGCGCAGGCCTTCAGCTCGTTCGACACCTATCTGGCGCCTTACGTCTTCAAGGACCGCCTGCCGTTCGACGACATAAAGAAGGCGATACGCAGCTTCATCTACAATCTGAACGTACCGGCGCGCTGGGGGCAGAGTCCCTTCACCAATATCACGCTCGATATCACGGTCCCGCCCGACCTGCGTGATAATTTCCCGACCGCTGACGGCCTGCACCTGTTCAAGGGGCTTGACGATCCCGGCCTGCTGGCCGAGGCGCACCGGCGGGGCGCGGCCTCGCTTGAAGACATGACCTATATCCATTTCCTGCCGGAGATGGAGCAGATCGTCATCGCCTATTACGAGATCATGACCGAGGGCGACGCGCACGGCCAGCCGTTCACCTTCCCGATTCCGACCGTGAATGTGATGGAGGATTTCGACTGGGACAGCCCGGTGGCCAAGGCCCTGTTCGAGAATACGGCCAAGATCGGCAGTTCCTATTTCCAGAACTTCATCGGCAGCCAGTACATGCTGGATGAGGCCGGGCAGCGGGTGCCGAATCCGGAAGCCTACGCGCCGCATGCCGTGCGCAGCATGTGCTGCCGGCTGCAACTGGATCTGCGTGAATTGCAGAAGCGCGGCAACGGCCTGTTCGGTTCGGCGGAGATGACCGGCTCGATCGGGGTGGTGACGCTCAACATGGCGCGTCTCGGCTATCGTTTCAAAAACGACCGCGCCGGCCTTGTGGCCGAGGTCGAAAGGCTGATGGATATCGCGCGGGCCTCGCTTGAGAAGAAGCGGGTCTTCGTCCAGGAAATGTACGATCGCGGCCTTTACCCCTATACCCGCCGCTACCTGCCGCACTTCCGCAACCATTTCAGCACGATCGGCGTCAACGGGATGACCGAGATGGTCCGCAATTTCACCGGCGATGCCTATGATGTCACCGATGCGCGCGGCATCGCCTTCTGCGCCGAAATCCTGGAGATCATGCGGGCCAGGCTGAAAGTCTTCCAGGCGGAAACAGGCCACCTCTATAATCTGGAGGCCACGCCGGCGGAAGGCACGACCTACCGTTTCGCCAAGGAGGACGCCCGGCGCTATCCCGGCATTTTTCAGGCCGGCTTCGACCGCAATATCTACTACACCAATTCCAGCCAACTTCCGGTCGGCTTCACGGAAGACCCGTACGAGGCGCTGGAATTGCAGGACAGCCTACAATGCAAGTATACCGGAGGCACGGTGCTCCACCTCTATATGAGCGAGCGGATTTCCTCGGGCGAAGCGTGCAAGCGGCTGGTGCGCAAGGTGATCGAGTCCTACCGTCTGCCCTATATCACCATCACGCCAGTCTTTTCGGTCTGCGAAACGCATGGCTATCTTTCGGGTGAACAGGCGCATTGTCCGGCCTGCGGCAGGGAAACACTCGTCTGGACCCGCGTCATGGGCTACCACCGGCCGGTCGCCAGCTTCAATCTCGGCAAACAGGGCGAGCACAAGGAGCGTAAACATTTCAGGGAAAACGCGCCGCGCCTGCCCCTGTTCCAGTGCGAAGCGACCTGAAGCCATGTGGCGGAAGCTTCCGATCAGCAGCCTGACGCCGTTCACCTTCCAGGACTTCCCCGACCATACGGCCTGCATATTGTGGTTTTTCGGCTGCAACATGCGCTGCGGATACTGCCACAATCCCGAACTGGTCGTTGGCCGGGCGAAGCGCATCGACGCGGATCGTCTGGAACGTTTCCTGAAGGCGCGGCAGGGACTGCTGGAAGGCGTCGTCCTGTCGGGCGGGGAATGCACGCTTTCGCCCGGCCTGCCGGCCTTTGTGGCGGACCTGAAAGCGCTCGGCTACAAGATCAAGATCGACACCAACGGCACGCGGCCCAAGGTCCTGCGCTGGCTGGTCGAGGCCGAACTGGTGGATTTCATCGCGCTCGATTTCAAGGCGCCGCCCGCGAAATTCGCCGCCGTTTCCGGCACAAAGGCGTTCGATGACTTTTGGGAGTCGTTGCAGGTTTTGGCTCAGGCCGGGATCGGCAAGGAGGTGCGCACGACCGTCCACGGAGATCAGCTCGATCGCACCGACCTGGAGGACATGCTGGGATTGTTGCGGCAGGCCGGTTATGCGGGCGCCTACGTGCTCCAAAACTTTCGTGGCGGTTTGGGGGAAAGGACGCTGGGAAACCTGCCGGCGCCGGCACGTCAGCCGGATGTGGCCGGGCTGGACGCAGGGCCGGGCATTGAGATTTCCTTCCGTAACTTCCGCGCCGCTCCCATGCCGGTCACGCCGTGAGGCGCGGTGTTATCCGCCTGAAAACACCGAGAAAAAGGCGATCTCGTCGCCTTCCCTGAGCGGCTGGTCGTTGCGCGTGATCGTCTGGTTCACGCTCATCTGGAGCGTGGCGGCTTCCATGCGGCCGGACTCCATGACCTCGCCGAACAGGTGGCGGCGCAGGGCGTAAAGCGTGCCTACGCTGGTGTTCAGGGTCAGGCGCACCTGCCGTTTGTGCATGATGTCGGCGACACGGCCGAAAAAAAGAACATCAATCATCGGTGTCTCGAAATGACCTTTGGTCCCGCCAAGCCTATCGCCTGTCCGCCGGATCACGATTGATACTTGTCAGGCTGAACCGGCAAGATCGCTAAGGCGCGGCCTGAATGGGGGAGGGCGCGGGGACAATCGGCAAACCTGATCCCGGCGTTTGATGAAGGTCAAATGATCCTGAACCGGGGCGTGGTTCTGTACGGGGGCAGGCCGCGATCAACGGACGGAGTATTCTCATGACGAGCGGGCATCGCTCCTGGCAGGAACAGCGCCTTTCCAGGGAAGCGCCGCGTTACACGAGCTATCCCTCGGCTCACCATTTTGCGCCGCTGGGCGCCGATGTTTACGAAAAATGGCTGGCGGCGCTTTCCCCGGAAAAGAGCGTGGGGCTTTACCTGCATGTGCCGTTCTGCGAACAAATGTGCTATTTCTGCGGGTGCAATACGCATATCACGAAACGCTATGATCCGGTGAAGGCCTATGTCGCCTGCCTGATCGATGAAATCCGCATGATAGGCGAGCGGCTGGCCTTCCGGCCGAAAGTCCACGCGGTTCATTTCGGCGGTGGATCGCCCGGCATCATGTCGCCGGATGACACGCGCCGGGTATTTGCCGCGCTCGATCGGGATTTTGAGCTTTCGGCCGGGGCGGAGATTTCCATCGAACTGGACCCGCGGCGCATCACGGCTGAAAAGGTCAGGGCCTACAGGGAAAGCGGTGTCAATCGTATCAGCCTGGGGGTTCAGGATACGCAGCCCCAGGTGCAGCGGGCGATCAACCGTATTCAGCCCCTGGCCCTGATCCGCGAGTCTGTGGACTGCCTGCGCGCGCACGGACTGGAAAACCTGGGCATCGACCTCATCTATGGGCTGCCGTTCCAGACCGAACAGACCCTGGCGGCGACCCTGGAAGACGTGGCCCTGCTGGCGCCCCGGCGGATCAGCGTATTTTCATATGCCCATGTGCCGTGGGTCAAGAAACATCAGAGGCTTATCGACGAGTCGGCGCTGCCGGGGATTGCCGCCAAGACGGCGCAATACCGTCTGATCGATGACCGCCTGACGGCGATGGGCTTCGAGGGGGTTGGGATGGACCATTACGCAAAACCGGGGGATGGCCTTGCCATGGCTGCCCGATCGGGGACGCTGCGGCGCAACTTCATGGGCTACACGGACCTGCCGAATGACCGGCTCATCGCCTTCGGCGCCTCTTCCATCGGCGAACTGGATGGCGGCATTATCCAGAACATTCCCCAGAGCACGACCTATCAGGGGCATGTCATGGCCGGACGGTTGCCGGTCGTGCGCGGATGGGAATATCGTGATGACGACCGGGCGCGCGGGGCCGTGATTTCAAGCCTGATGTGTCATTTCACCGCCAACCTGGCCGATATTCTGGCCACGCATGGCCTGCCGGCAGACTATTTCGATGCGGAGATCATGGACCTTGCGGAATTCATCGAGGCCGGGATCGTAACGGTAGACGGACGAACCGTGACGTTTCACTCCTCCTTGAAAATGCTTGTGCGCTCGGTTGCCTGCGTCTTCGATCGCTATGCCAGGGAAATACCGGCGAAAAACCGCTATTCCCAGGTCGCCTGACAAATTGACAAATATCAGCTCTGCGGCGACGTGCCCAAACGGGGAGGGGCGTTACCCCTTCAGGCCGTGGGGTCGTCACGACAGGCGTTTTGGGCATGGATAAGGCGGTAAATTGATAAATGTCAATTTGAAGCGCAAGAATTGCGGGTGGTAATTTGACGATATTGGCTGCGACAGGCAGGTCAAATCAAGGCGGACCGGACGGCACGGGCGTAAAAGCAGCATCAGGTTATCAAGGAGTTGCGTTATGACCGAACCGTTCATCGACCTGAGTGTACACCACAAGCCCAAGGGCTTTTCCGACCACTTCGCCTTTGGCTTCACGAAGCTGCTGCGCTTCTGCGCCGATACCTTCTTCGCCAAGCGTTACGGGCACAGGGCCGTTGTCCTCGAAACTGTCGCCGCCGTGCCGGGCATGGTGGGAGCCACCATCAACCATCTGAAGTGCCTGCGCCACATGTCGGACGACAATGGCTGGATCAGGACCCTGATGGAAGAGGCCGAAAACGAGCGCATGCACCTCATGACCTTTGTCGAGATCGCCAAGCCCACCTTGTTCGAACGCTTTGTCATCATCGCCGTTCAGTGGGTGTTCTATGTGGCCTTCTTCCTGCTCTACCTGATTTCGCCCAGAACGGCGCATCGCGTGGTCGGTTATTTCGAGGAAGAGGCGGTTATCAGCTATACCCACTATCTGGCTGAAATCGATGAAGGCCGCAGCGAGAATGTACCGGCGCCGGAGATCGCCCTGCGTTATTGGAAAATGCCAGTCGGTTCCAGCCTGCGCGATGTGGTTCTGCTGGTCCGCGCCGATGAGGCGCACCATAGGGACGTCAATCACGGCTTCTCGAACGAACTGAAGGGGGCGCCCTTCGTTCATGCCGACCTGGCGCCCTATCCGGAACACGCCGCCGAGATCGCCGGGGTCACGGCCCGCGAAGTGGCCTAGGAACGCATCAGGCCTGCAAGATCGCCGCGGATATGGCTTGCCATGTTCCGCGGCAATTGCGTTATCTGGAAGCGGCGCCAAAAAATATCCACACGTTTGTCCGGCGAACGCAAGATTTCGCTGGCAAAGTAATTTGAGGCGTGTATAAGCGCCACTCTCCTCGACACGGCCAAGGTCACTTGGCAGAAAGTGTTGTCCCTCTGGTGGCGGAAGCCGCTGCCGGTGGTAAGGTCTTTGACATTGTGGATATTGGAAAGGGAATCGCAGGCGGCGGTGTTCTTGCGGGGCGTTGAGATACGTCCCATACGACACTTAAAAGTTTGCGGTCTCTTTAAGACAACCATTCGATATGGCTTCGGCTATATCGTGTGGGAACTCGTTAATGAACGTAAACTTACGCAGTGATTTAGATTACTGAGAAAAGTGTCAACTCAACTTGAGAGTTTGATCCTGGCTCAGAGCGAACGCTGGCGGCAGGCCTAACACATGCAAGTCGAACGAGCCTTCGGGCTAGTGGCGGACGGGTGAGTAACACGTGGGAACGTACCTTTAGGTTCGGAATAACGCAGAGAAATTTGCGCTAATACCGAATGTGCCCTTCGGGGGAAAGATTTATCGCCTTTAGAGCGGCCCGCGTTAGATTAGCTAGTTGGTGAGGTAAAGGCTCACCAAGGCTACGATCTATAGCTGGTCTGAGAGGATGATCAGCCACATTGGGACTGAGACACGGCCCAAACTCCTACGGGAGGCAGCAGTGGGGAATCTTGCGCAATGGTCGAAAGACTGACGCAGCCATGCCGCGTGAATGATGAAGGTCTTAGGATTGTAAAATTCTTTCAGCAGGGACGATAATGACGGTACCTGCAGAAGAAGCCCCGGCTAACTTCGTGCCAGCAGCCGCGGTAATACGAAGGGGGCTAGCGTTGCTCGGAATTACTGGGCGTAAAGGGAGCGTAGGCGGGTTATCAAGTTGGAGGTGAAAGCCCAGGGCTC
>Ga0222427_100226_pt1:0-2500 | contig 131638 bp, 105 predicted proteins | sample 2B20Ametagenome_FD_182890 | JGI IMG/M metagenome (GOLD analysis project Ga0222427, IMG submission 182890) | Enriched microbial communities from leaf-cutter ant dump, University of Wisconsin, Madison, United States - 2B20A (version 2) | ecosystem: Environmental > Terrestrial > Nest >... | reverse complement strand
GGGTGAAAGGCCAATCAAACCTAGACATAGCTGGTTCTCCGCGAAATCTATTTAGGTAGAGCGTCGAATGTATTCCTTGGGGGGTAGAGCACTGGATGGATGCGGGCTGCGCGAGCGGTACCAATTTCAACCAAACTCCGAATACCCAAGAGAACTGTTCGGCAGACACACTGTGGGTGCTAACGTCCATGGTGAAAAGGGAAACAACCCTAACCTGCATCTAAGGCCCCCAAATTATGGCTAAGTGGGAAACGATGTGGGATTGCTTTGACAATCAGGAGGTTGGCTTAGAAGCAGCCATCCTTTAAAGATAGCGTAACAGCTCACTGATCAAGCGATCCTGCGCGGAAAATGTAACGGGGCTAAAGCCATGTGCCGAAGATCAGGGCTTGCTTTGCAAGCGGTAGCGGAGCGTTCCGTAAGCCTGTGAAGGTCAATCGTGAGGTTGGCTGGAGGTATCGGAAGTGAGAATGCTGACATGAGTAGCGATAAAGAGTGTGAGAGACACTCTCGCCGAAAGACCAAGGGTTCCTACGTAAAGCTAATCTGCGTAGGGTTAGCCAGCCCCTAAGGCGAGGCCGAAAGGCGTAGTCGATGGGAACCAGGTAAATATTCCTGGGCCAGTATGAAGTGACGGATGCGGTAACTTGTGAGGGCTTATTGGATTGTCCTTGCAGGGAACGTGTCCCTGGAAATAACTCATACAGAGACTGTACCCGAAACCGACACAGGTGGTCAGGTAGAGTATACCAAGGCGCTTGAGAGAACTATGCTGAAGGAACTCGGCAAATTACACGCGTAACTTCGGGATAAGCGTGACTCACTTTTGGGCAACCAGATGTGAGTGGCACAGGCTAGGGGGTAGCGACTGTTTATCAAAAACACAGGGCTCTGCGAAGCTGTAAAGCGACGTATAGGGTCTGACGCCTGCCCGGTGCCGGAAGGTTAAAAGGAGTGGTGCAAGCTGCGAATTGAAGCCCCGGTAAACGGCGGCCGTAACTATAACGGTCCTAAGGTAGCGAAATTCCTTGTCGGGTAAGTTCCGACCTGCACGAATGGCGTAACGACTTCCCCACTGTCTCCAGCATAGGCTCAGCGAAATTGAATTCCCCGTGAAGATGCGGGGTTCCCGCGGTCAGACGGAAAGACCCTATGAACCTTTACTATAGCTTCGCCTTGGCGTTAGCAACAACATGTGTAGGATAGGTGGGAGGCTATGAAACCGGGGCGCCAGTTCCGGTGGAGCCATCCTTGAAATACCACCCTTATTGTTGTTGACGTCTAACCGAGACCCGTTATCCGGGTCCGGGACATGGCGTGGTGGGTAGTTTGACTGGGGCGGTCGCCTCCCAAAGTGTAACGGAGGCGCGCGATGGTGGGCTCAGAACGGTCGGAAATCGTTCGACGAGTGCAATGGCATAAGCCCGCCTGACTGCGAGACTGACAAGTCGAGCAGAGACGAAAGTCGGCCATAGTGATCCGGTGGTCCTTCGTGGACGGGCCATCGCTCAACGGATAAAAGGTACTCTAGGGATAACAGGCTGATTTTGCCCAAGAGTCCATATCGACGGCAAAGTTTGGCACCTCGATGTCGGCTCATCACATCCTGGGGCTGGAGCAGGTCCCAAGGGTATGGCTGTTCGCCATTTAAAGTGGTACGTGAGCTGGGTTCAGAACGTCGTGAGACAGTTTGGTCCCTATCTGCCGTGGGTGTACGAGACTTGAGAGGATCTGTCCCTAGTACGAGAGGACCGGGATGGACATACCTCTGGTGGACCTGTCGTGGCGCCAGCCGCGCAGCAGGGTAGCTAAGTATGGAATAGATAACCGCTGAAAGCATCTAAGCGGGAAACTAACCTCAAAACAAGGTCTCGCTGAGGATCGTGGAAGACTACCACGTTGATAGGCCAGGTGTGGAAGCACGGTGACGTGTGAAGCTAACTGGTACTAATAATCCGATCGGCTTGATCGTTCCTCAATAAAATTTATGGAACAACAAGCATAAGTGCATACAATGTCTTCTCATTATTTACAGGCTGATCTTGGTTGACCTGGTGGCTATGCCGGAAGGTCCCCACCCGATCCCATTCCGAACTCGGTCGTTAAGCCTTCCTGGGCCGATGGTACTTTGTCTTAAGTCACGGGAGAGTAGGTCGTCGCCAGGTCTACCAAGGTCAGTCTGTCAAAACCCTTCATTACAAAATCAAAAAAGACCGTCAGGCCATTCGCTTGGCGGTCTTTTTTATTAACACCGGATCACCTAACAGATCCGATGACGTTGGTGACGCAGGGCAGGAGCAGCCCATGTTGATTTTGTGGCTCTTAAGTTGCGCTATTGCTGCGCTGCTTGAGCGCTGAAAATCAACAAACGCAAAATACCGGGCTGCGCTCACAAGCCCGATACTTGGTGACGCGGGGTGGAGCAGCCCGGTAGCTCGTCAGGCTCATAACCTGAAGGTCGTCAGTTCAAATCTGGCCCCCGCAACCACTGATACAGACA
>Ga0222427_100223_pt1 | contig 132720 bp, 100 predicted proteins | sample 2B20Ametagenome_FD_182890 | JGI IMG/M metagenome (GOLD analysis project Ga0222427, IMG submission 182890) | Enriched microbial communities from leaf-cutter ant dump, University of Wisconsin, Madison, United States - 2B20A (version 2) | ecosystem: Environmental > Terrestrial > Nest > Insects... | reverse complement strand
CTTAAAACTTAAAACCTCAAATGCACCTGATCCAGGTAATGCTGGCGTAGGGATGGTTTATGAAGTTTAACTAAAGTCGGGAGTAACCCCTACTTACCGATGGGTTTAACTAAAAAACAACAAAAAGTTGAAAAAATTAAAGTTTGCAGTTTTGGCTGCATTGCTGTGCCCATTTTTGGCGATGGCACAATTCAAGATTTCGGGAAAGGTAACCGAAGGAGATGGAAAAACACTTTCTGGCGCAAGTGTGAAATTAAAAGGTAAGGGATTTACCGCGGCGAGCAATGCCAATGGTATGTACGAGTTTGGCAATTTGCCCGCAGGCAGCTACACTGTAGCCATTAGCTATGTTGGATTTGCTACGCAAGAAAAGAAAGTGAACTTAACGGCTAATGTCGAGTTAGACTTTGTATTGCAACAGCTTTCTTTTGTGGCTGATGAGGTAGTGGTGAGCGCTACAAGGGTAACTAAAAATGCTGCTTTTACCTATAAGAACTTAAACAAAGCTGATTTGGATAAAACCAATCAGGGACAGGATTTGCCTTATTTGCTGAACCAAACACCATCGGTAGTCGTAACTTCTGATGCTGGTGCGGGTGTAGGTTACACAGGGATACGTATTAGGGGCAGCGACGCGACGCGTATTAACGTCACCTTAAATGGTATTCCGTTGAACGATGCGGAAAGTCAGGGTAGTTTCTTCATTAACTTGCCAGATTTAGCTTCGTCGGTAGACAATATTCAGATACAGCGCGGGGTAGGTACTTCAACCAATGGTGCTGGTGCTTTTGGGGCAAGTTTGAACATTCAAACCACTACTAGAAGAGATTCGGCCTATGCCGAACTGAACAATACTTACGGTTCTTACGAAACTTGGAGAAATACAGTGAGTGCGGGAACGGGTTTGATCAACAACAAATTTAGCTTCGATGCTCGTTTATCAAGGATTAAGTCTGATGGTTATGTAGATAGAGCATCTTCGAACTTGAAATCATTTTTTGTAACAGGTGCTTACTACGGTAAAAATGACATCTTACGCTTAAATGTGTTTAGCGGAACAGAGAAAACTTACCAGGCTTGGAATGGTATTAGTGAAGAAATGTTAGAGACTAACCGCAGACATAACGATTTTACTTACGACAATCAAACGGATAACTACCAACAAGATCATTATCAATTGTTTTACACCCGTAATATTACCAAGCAATTAGTAGCTAATGCGGCTTTGCATTACACTTATGGCAGAGGCTATTATGAAGAATTTAAGACCAAACAAGCACTTGCTAAATATGGGATTCCTGATGTAAACGTGGGGGGAACGATGGTTCAAAATTCTGATCTGGTACGCCGTTTATGGTTGGATAATAATTTTTATGGTACTACTTATTCATTGTCGTACACGCCACAAAGCAACTTGAATTTTACTTTGGGTGGTGCTTATAACCGTTATGAGGGTAACCACTTTGATGAGGTGGTTTGGGCACAATATGCAAATTACGATGGTTCAGGTTCTATCCGTCACCGTTACAACGATAATGATGCTTTCAAAAGTGATTTCAATATTTTTGGTAGGGTAAGTTACCAGCTAGACAAGCTTAATATTTTTGCGGATTTGCAGTATCGTAATATCTTTTACTCTTTTTACGGAAAGGTTGATGCGACGAACTCTGCTCAGCAAAGTGCCCGTTTAGAGTTCTTTAACCCTAAACTTGGGTTAAGCTATAACTTAGATGACAAGAACAATGTTTATGCTTCGGTAGCTGTGGGTAATAAGGAACCAAATCGTAGAGATTTTACGGATTCGAACACAGGAACTCGTCCTAAGCACGAAAACTTAACAGATATTGAGTTTGGTTATAGAACACAGCAGTCTAACTTTAATATTGGTGCCAATGGTTTTGCCATGTTGTATAAAAACCAATTGATCAATACAGGAAAGTTAAACGAAGTGGGTGGACAAACCCGTCAGAATGTACCTGACAGCTATCGCATAGGTTTGGAATTAGATGCTCGTTGGCAGATTGTGAAGAACTTCTCATGGTCGGCAACAGCTACTTTGAGCCAAAGCAAAATCAAGAACTTTACAGAATACGTTTATGATGATACGATAGATGGTGCTTTGTTGACTTTCGATTATAGCAATACGAATATTGCTTACTCGCCAAAAATTGTGGCTTCTAATGAGTTTGCTTACGCTTACAAAAATGCTGGAATAGCGTTAATCAGTAAATATGTAGGTAAACAGAATTTAGATAATACGTCTGCTAATGACCGCGTTTTAGATGCTTTCTTTATCAACGATGTGCGTTTAACCTATAATTTGGCTTTGCCAGGAGTGAAAAATGTTGGTTTAAACTTTTTGATGAATAATATTTTTGATGTAAAGTATGAAGCAAATGGAGGAAGTGGTGCTTACTTATCTAACGGAGATTTTGGTCGCTATAAATACTTTTATCCGCAAGCTACACGTAATTTCTTGTTGAGCTTAAACTTGAAGTTTTAATTCTTTATTGTTCTAGCGTAGCGAGGGCATATCAACCTCGTAGGTTTTCAAAACCTGCGAGGTTTTTTATGAAAGCTTATTTCTTTAAAGGCTGTAGTAAATATTCCAAACCATTCAGCTTAATTTCATATAAAGTAGCCAGTAACATTCCCAGTTTTCCAGCAGGAAATCCCTTTTGATGGTACCAAACCAAGTAGTGTTCAGGTAAATCGCACAATAATCTACCTTGGTATTTGCCAAAGGGCATACGCATTTCTACTAAATCTTTTAACAGTTCGGGATTCATTTTATAAAGGTAGGATTTTAGGGATTAGGAATTAGAGGTTCGGGACTAGTTTTGGTTAATAATTATTTGGTTCAATAGTTCATTGGTATTAATAAAAACCCTTCCGAAATATTGAAACATCTGCTTTTGAGAAAGGGAGAATAATCAAATCTATATCAAACGATAACATCCTATACTAATTAGCTAACAAGTGGTACTTTAAGAGGCTTTACGAGGCTTAATTTTGAGTAAACTATCCAAATAAATTAAGCCCAGCCGTATGAACAAGATCAGCAGTATCAAATGCATGGTCATTTGCCTTTTTGTTTCCTTGTTAAATGTTGTCATTAGCACTCATGCACAAACGACCTTTCCGGGTACGGTAATTGCACAAAGTCCTAATCCTCTTTCACGGAGTTATGCCTCGCCAAGTATTGTGGTATTGCCCGATGGTAGCTACGTGGTTTCCCATGATTATACCGGAACCGTAAGTTCTATTTACAGATCAACTGATAATGGCGTCACTTGGAGTCTTACCACTCAGGTGCCTAACTGCCATTGGGCTACTTTGTTTGTACATAACAATGTCCTCTACTTAATGGGAACTGCAAAATCCTTTGGAGATATTGTAATTTATAAGTCTTTGGATGGCGGTTATAGCTGGACAAGGGCCTTGGATAATACCACAGGTTTGTTGCTAAGCGGTAGATACCATACGGGCCCCGTGCCAGTAGTGGTTCACAATGGCAGGGTGTGGCGTGCGTACGAGGAAAGCCCCGACCCAGATAATGAAAGGGATTTTCATGCTTTTGTATTTTCGGCACCTGCAAATTCAGATCTGTTGGATGCTTCCAACTGGACAAAATCCAATATTCTCCGGTTTGATGAAAGCTGGCTTAATGCCAAGCGCCCTAATTGGTTCGAAGGAAATATAGTGGTAACGCCAAGTGGTAATGTGGTAGATTTTATGCGTTTGGAAACTTGGCAAGCCGTAGGAGGTGGCATGCCCATCACTACTGGAGGAGCCACAGGCTTACAACGTTATGAGGTGGCGGCGAAAATCTCGGTAAGTGCTGATGGAAGTACAGTTTCTTTTAACAATACTGCAGTCGAATATGTACATTTCCCAGGAGCTGAATCTAAATTCACCATCCGTTATGATGCTACTTCGGGAAAATACTGGACTATTGTGAGTAAAATCAGTGTGTTTACCGATACTTGGGAAACCTACAATCTCCCGTCACATCAACGAAATGTGTTGGCACTTTATTCCTCGTCAGACTTAGTGAACTGGGAACATAAATATGATATCATTAAATGGAATGAAGGCTATCCTGTAAAAACTTGGGATGTATTTGGTTTTCAATACGCCGACTGGCAGTTTCAGGGAAATGACATTGTAGCAGTAAGCCGCACCGCTTGGTATGGCGAACGTTACCATAACGCCAACCTCATTACCTTTCATCGTATTACTAATTTCAGAACAAAGCAATTGAGCGATTCACCTGCTGATTTGTTACCGCAAACCCAGTCAACACCTATTTTATCGTGGAAGTTCAGTAATCCTGATGCCGCTGGAAATCAAGCCACCAGCAGTTCAACTTTTACCAATACCAATTTAATTGTTTCTACATTGAGTAGAGGAATCGGTTTAGCCAATACGGCTGGCCTACTACGCTCTTTTAACTCTACTGCACCTACACCTGCCAACTCTTTGGCCAATGCAATCACCAATAATCAATATTTAGAATTTGAGGTATCCCCAAAGTCGGGCTATATGACCTCTATCCATAGTATCGATGCTAAATTGCGCAGAAACTCAGCGGGGGCAGTTTATTATAAATGGGCTTATAGTATTGATGGCACCAATTTCACGGAAATAGGTGATTACAATATTCCTTTTACCGATAATAATAATGAAGGAGTGGTACAATCTACTATTCACGTAGGTGGTTTAACTCCTTTGCAAAACTTGGCTTATCCACAAAAGGCCACTTTTCGTATCTATTTTTGGGGAGCAACTACTTCAAGCGGAGGTTTTGCCATTGGACGATATCCTTCGGGGGATAATACGGCCAGCTTAATTGTCGGAGGAGAAGTAAAAGCCATTCCTTCAGTACTGTCAACCTTATTAGCTTGGCAGTTCAGCACGGTTTCTGGAATAGTTACAGGAGGGGTAAATGCCACAACCAATCATAGTTATTTAAATACTTCGGTACTGTCCAGAGGTGCGGGATTAACTGCCTTAAGTTTAACCAGAGGGTATTATTCTACGGTAAGTGCCTATGGAACAGCAGGCTCTTCAGCTAATTCAAAAGCAACTGCTATATCCAATAACGATTACTATACCTTTACTGTAAAACCAAAAATTGACGTAATAGCGTCGTTAGCTACGCTTAATGCCAAACTTCGAAAAAATGGAAATGGCCCAACCATGGTAAGTTGGTATTATAGTCTTGATGGCGTGAATTTTAAGGAAATTACCCAAAGCACCAATATTCTTGTTGGAGATACAGAGGGCGACCTACAACCAACGGTTGATTTGTCAACCATATCAGAACTACAAAACTTAGATGATACCAAAACTGTGACCTTTAGGGTTTATGGTTGGGGCGCAACAACCAGTGCAGGTGGATTTGGAATTGGAAGATATGGCACGGGAGACACAACACCTAGTTTGTCTGTAGGCGGTAGCGCAATTTACAACGGTATTGATTTGGCCAATTGGAATTACGATTTAGCAGGAAAGAACACTGCCATTAATGCTAATATCATCCACCCAGATGTACAGCAGGCAACACTGAGTAGAGGTGCGGGAGCTGCATTTGCAGACAATTCTACACTTTCTTATGTAGCTACTTTTGCTGCTGGGGCCAATTTTACAACGGCTCAAAGTACGGGCGCTTATTTTCAAGCCGTACTCAATTTAAATACCACTAAGCAAATCAGTTTGAGTAGTATTAAGGCAAGGCTAAGAACACCAAACGCAAAATCGGTGAAAAACTATAAATGGTATTATAGTTTAGATAATGTCACTTACAATGAAATTTACGCTGGCGATCATATCATTGGTTTAACAAATACGCAAGGTGAAGATCAGCCTGAAATTAGCCTGAAACATATTGCTGCACTAAAAAACCTAAGCGGTACTACCAATGTTTATTTTAGGATTTATGCTTGGGGCGCTGATAGCGATGCTACTGAATCACAAAGAGGCTTTGGTTTTGGAAAAGGTGAAAATAGTACTACGGGCAGAACGGTACTGACTTTTACGGGTACTATTGTGGATGATGATCAGGTAATGCCTGTTGAAAACCTTCGTTTCTCGGGCAAAGCCAATAAAAATTTGGTGCAACTTCAATGGACCACTTCTGCGGAGAAAGATAATGCCCATTTTGAAATCCTACGTAGTATAAATGGAGGCCGATTTTCCTCCCTAGGACAGTTAACTGGTAAAGGAACCGCTTCTAAAAAAAGTGAATACCGGTATACCGATTACAACCCCGTTTTGGGAATAAATTACTACCAACTGAAGCAGGTGGATTTTAATGGCGACAGTAAGCTTTCTACGCCAATAGCAGTATCAGTTAAAATTAGCGAACATCATTTTCAGGTCAATGCACCCTCACAGCAGGATGTGATTAATGTTTTCACTTCATCAATCAGTGGGAATGCCATTATCGAAATCCACGATATGATAGGGCGGAAAATATTGAGCCAAAAGATCAAACTAACGGGAGGTGAAGAACGTTTAACCTTGCCAGCATTTTTAAATAAGGGAGTATATTTAGCCAGTTTATGGGTCGAAGGGCAGCCAGTCATCAGTAATAAGTTCATCAAGCAATAATGTTAAAACGTAGTATCTTTTTTCTTGTATTAAGTGCATGTAGTCTAAAAACCATGGCACAAAGCGATTTCTTGGTGAGTGGTCAACCTATCAAAAATGGTTCCCCTAATGGCATTGGCAATTTCGCGGCACCTTCATTAACTGGAATGGTGATGGGAACTGCTAAGGTGAATGATGATGAGTATCCTGATTTGTTTGTACAATCGGATATCAGGGCGCCGGGGACATATCTCTATCATTTTAAAAAACTGACCGATAAAGGTGAACCCGTTTTTTCGCAAGGAATAAAGCTCAACTTGCCTTTTGAAGATACCGGAGAAAATAAAGCCATCATTATTCAAAATCCCGATAAACAGATTTTGGGCTTTTGGCGCTTTGGAGGTAAACTTCTAAAAAAGGCAGTTTTCAATCCAAAAAATAACGGCTTTGAAGGCCTAACCAATATCACTATTAATGGTTTGCCTTGGGGCATGTCGACCTTTGGCCTCGTAAGAACCTTGCAAGGTAAATATTTATTCCTGTTTACCATGCCAAAGCCAAGCAAAGATAATATAAAGATGGCGGTGGATAGTGTTTATTACACACCCGAAGGATATTGGCCCAACAGTTTGTCGGAGGTAGGCATTTACGGAGCTGTGGCAGACGACTTGGAAAACCTTAGTAAGCTAGAAGCAAAACCATTAACAGAGCTTGACCAAACCTATTTTGGAATCAGTGGCTACACGAGTTTCCAGCTTAATGATAAAGAACAATATGTGCTTTGTGGTACCCGCATGGGTAATATCCATGCCTATCAAATAGATGGCGACAAACTGTTTCCTCACAAATACGTGGTAGATCAAAAACATATTCTGCGTCGTAGCCCAACAGTGAATGCTTTTCCCGCTTATTTTAAAATAGATGGCAAAACCGAAGGCGTTTTCATTTCTGGAGAAGGAGGTATTACTTACTATCCCAACACGAAGCAAAAGGACATGCAAGGTAATTTGGTTTTTGGAGACGCTGTAAGTGTCAAGCAAGAAAACCCATTGCTATATGGTGGTTCATTGGTGGTGCCAAGTTTGGCTGATTGGGACAGCGATGGTTCAATAGATATTGTTTCAGGAAATTCGGCAGGTAATATCCTATTCTTCAAAAATACTGGAAGCAACCAAAAACCGGCTTATCAAGATCCAATAGCTTTAAAAGCTGGTGGGATAGATATTCATGTACAACCAGGTTATCGTGAAGACATTCAAGGACCTCATGAAGCCCGTTGGGGCTACGTTTGTCCGGTGGTGTACGATTGGAATGGCGACGGCTTACCCGACATCCTTACAGGCGACAGTCGTGGTAAATTTATGGTCTATATTAATATTGGCACTAAAACTAAACCCGAATTAGATGTAGAGAAACCGCTTTTCTACAAAGGTTTGAATGTACACGGAGGCTGGCGTTCAATTCCAGGAGTAGGCAGCATGGCTGGAAAAGATGCTTATGTAATTTTAGATTCGGATAATCAATTCCATCTTTATTATAAAATAGATGCTTACAATGTAAGTGACGGAGGTAAACTTAAATTAACAGATGGAACTTTTATTAACGGACATCGTCGTAAAGGAGGACAAGTAGGAAGAGCCAAAACCCAAATTGTAGATTGGGATGGTGATGGTGTTAAGGATTTACTCATTGGTACAGGAAGAGGAGCTGCTATTCCAAATCCAATCAATGGCCTACCTTATTTTCGTAAAAAGAAAGGCGAGGGCGCTGCGGTACTTTTTATGCGCAATGCCGGTACAGATGCCGAACCTTTATATGAATTTCCAAAAATGATGAAGTTTAAAGGGAATGATATTCTTTTGGGAGCGCATGAGTGTGCGCCAACCACCGCTTATATTGGCGGTGACGGCAAAACTTTGAATTTGGTGGTAGGCACCGAATATGGAACTTTTATGTTTTACGATAGAAAAGATTTATCATGGTAATGAAAAACTTAGTGGTAGTGTCCACTTTATTGGTAAGCTTGTTTGGAACCCTAAAACTTTCAGCACAAAATCAGCCTGATTTTAGCCAAGTGCCGGGAGTGGTGGTTGCACACAAACCCAAAAGCGAGAAAATTTATTTAGGGTCGCCCAGCATTTGTAAATTGCCTAATGGCGATTATTTAGTTTCTCATGATCATTTCGGACCATCATCAACAGAACATGTTAGTGCAGTTTCTAAAATCTATCGTTCCACTAATAAAGGCAAAACGTGGCAGCCCGTTGCCGAAATTAATGGTGCCTTTTGGTCAAAATTGTTTGTACATCACCAAGCCGTTTATTTGATAGGAACTGATAAACATCATGGCAATTTAATCTTAAGAAAATCAACCGATAATGGAAATACTTGGACTAACCCAAGTGATGCCAACAACGGTTTGTTACTGCAGGGAGAGTATCATGTAGCACCAACACCTCCAATTTATAGTAAGGGCCGTATTTGGAGAGCTGTTGAAGATGCTACGGATATCGGTATTAAAACTTGGGGGCCAAGATATTCGGCTATGATGATTTCGGCGCCAATGGATGCTGATTTATTAAAAGCCGAAAGTTGGACTGCTAGCAACTACATTCGCATGGATAGCACGTATCTTGCTGGTGGTTTTGGCGGATGGGTTGAAGGAAATGCACTTGTTGCACCAAATGGAGAAATGGTAGATGTGCTTAGGGTTCATGATAAAAACAGTTTTGACGAAAAAGCGGCTATTGTTCGTTTAAGTGCCGATGGAAAAACAGCAACCTTTGATTCCAATAAAGATTTTATTTTTTTTCCTGGAGGCAGCAAAAAATTCGTGATCCAATACGATGAAAAATCTAAGAAGTATTGGGCTTTGACCAATTATGTTCCCGATGACATAAGACCTGAGGCTGTTAAGCTGCCAAAAGTGAAATTCTCCACTCATATTCGCAACACCCTGGCTTTGTGTAGTTCAACTGATTTGGTGAATTGGCAGGTCAACCACATTGTTTTGCAACATCCCGATGTATTAAATCATGCCTTTCAATATGCAGATTGGATGATACAAGGTAAAGATATTGTTTTTGTGTCTAGAACAGCTTTTGATGATGGATTGGGAGGTGCTGCTAATAATCATAATAACAATTTTATCACCTTTCATGTCATTAAAAACTTCCGCAAGTTCACAAGTGTGTTAAAGTAATATGGTTATCAAATATGTTACCAAATAAACTCAAATACTTTATAAGGCTATTGTATTTTGCAAACTTTTGTTTTATTGTTGCAAAAGCAAATACTTACGTTTTTGGCCTTATTAAGGTAGCTTTATGATATGATAATATGCTACAATAAATAGCTAATAATCACAATTACTTGTGTGTAGTTATCAGTTATCTTTATAATGTTGAAATAACCAAATATGTAACTAACAATGAGATGTTTACTTCTCATTTTACAAACTAAACAAACAACCAAAAAACTGAAGACAAAATGGGTATGAACATCCGACAATTGCACTAAGCAAACCAGCAAAAAACACAACGATCTCTCCATTAAATTTTAATAACCAAATGAAGTTAATTCATTTCGGAACAATCTTTTTTTGTCCCGAAGTATGGATTGGCAATAGACAGATATGAATTTTAAATAGAAGCGATAATGCAGTACCTTTTAAGAACAATGAAGCTTTTGTTGTTATTGCTATGCTGTTTTGGCAGCACTTATGCACAACAAGACCTGAAGCTATTTAGCGGAACCATTACCGACGACGAAGGCGAAACTTTGGTTGGTGTTTACGTGAGGGTTAAAGAAGATCCCAAACGCGGAGTGGCTTCTGATAAGGATGGTAAATTCTCACTACGTGCCCGTGATCACGAAACCATTGTATTTACCATAGTTGGCTATCTGCAACGTGAAATATTGGCCAAAAATTTAGGCAGTGCACCTATTAAATTAAAACAGGATCCAAAATCGCTACAAGAAGTGGTGATTATTGGTTATGGACAAGTTAATAAACAAGACATTACAGGTTCAGTGGGGCAGGTAAAGATAGAAGAAATGACCAAAGCCCCAGTAACTTCTTTTGAGGAAGCACTAGCAGGTCGTATTGCAGGTGTACAGGTGTCCTCGAATTCTGGACAACCTGGCGATGAAATCAATATTGTTATTCGTGGAGGAAACTCTATCACTCAAAGCAATGCACCACTTTACGTAGTAGACGGTTTTCCTATCGAAGATTTTAATGCAAGTTCCATCAATCCTGACGATATCGAATCTATTAGTGTGTTAAAAGATGCATCAGCGACTGCTATTTATGGTACAAGAGGTGCAAATGGCGTGATTATTTTAGAAACCAAAAAAGGAAAAGTGGGCAAACCGCAGGTTTCCTACAACGGGTTTGTAGGTTATCATGAACCTACGAAGAAAATGGACATGATGACGCCCTATGATTTTGTGCGCTATCAACTAGATAGGGATCCTGTGAGCATGACAGAAATGTACATCACCAAGCCTGGACTTACTTTGGAAGACTATAAAAATGCTGACCAAATTGATTGGCAAGACCATTTTTTCAGAAATGCACTAGCCCATAACCATAGCTTATCGCTCCGTGGTGGTACAGCCCAAACAAAGTATTCTTTCTCAGCCAACTTTGTAGATCAAGATGGGGTGATCATTAAATCTGGATTGAACAGAAAACAAATGCGTGCCGCTATCGATCAAAACATCAATACCAAATTAAAAGCTTCCTTAAATATCAATTATTCTTACGATAAAAACTATGGACAAACCGTAGCTAGCCAAGCCTCTAGTGCGAATGCTTATGCTACCTATTTGATGTACAGGGTTTGGGGCTATAGGCCATTAAATACTGGCGATGTAGATCTCTTCGAAGATTTGTTTGATGACGATGTGAGTTCGGCAACTGTTTTGGTGATGAACCCAATTGTTTCGACTAAAAACGAAATCCGCCAGCAAGGAAGAACCACTTTGAACATCAACGCCGGCATCACCTATGATTTTTGGAAAGACTTTAAGCTAAACATCCGTGGAGGTTACAATACCAGAATTACCAGAAACGAAAGCTTTAACAATTCTAAAACCTACCGTGGTTTTGCTACACCAAATAATCTTTTGGGCGTTAATGGCTCCTTTGGTGAAATTACGCTAAACGATTGGATGAGCGAAAATACGCTTACCTATAAAAAGCGCATCAATAAAGATCATCAATTTGATGTATTATTGGGCGCTACCGCCCAAGGAACCAATATGGACAATTATGGTTTTGTAGCCATTAACATCCCTAACGAAGAACTAGGCTTAAGAGCTTTGCAATTGGGTATTCCAAATTCGGTAACTTCTTCTGCAGGCGTAAACACTTTGGTTTCATTTTTAAGCCGTGTGAACTATAATTACAAATCAAAATATTTATTTACCGCTTCAATTAGGACCGATGGCTCATCCAAATTTACCAGAGAAAACAGGTGGGCGTATTTTCCTTCTGCAGCCTTTGCATGGCAACTTGGTAAAGAAAACTTTATGAAAAAGCTAAGCTTTGTGTCCGATTCAAAACTAAGGATCAGTTATGGAGTAACAGGTAATAACCGTATCAACGACTTTGCACCTTATATGTCATTAGACGTAGGCGATTATTATTCGTTCAATGGCGAAACCCCAAATTACGCCATGGTGATCAACAGTTTGGGTAATCGCGATTTAAAGTGGGAGAGGACCTCGCAGTTAGATATTGGATATGAACTTTCATTATTCAAAAATAGGATTAGCCTTACGGTAGATGCCTATAAGAAAGTAACCAGCGATCTACTGTTAAATGCCAATGCACCGTTAAGCTCGGGTTTCAACACTGTAATGAGGAATATTGGTAAAATACAGAATACTGGTTTGGAGTTTACCTTGAATACGGTAAATATCAAAACCAAAAACTTTTCTTGGTCAAGTGATTTCAACATCTCTTTTAATAGAAACAAAGTATTGGCATTAACCGATGGCGAATCGAGCATGCTAACCAATGTTTCTTTCACTGGTGATTATAACGGTACACCGCTTTATTTTGCACAAGTTGGCAAGCCCGTGGGCTCTTTTTATGGTGTAGTGTGGGCAGGTAACTATCAATATGCTGATTTTGATAAAAGGGCTGATGGAAGTTATACCCTAAAAGCTACAGTGCCAACTAATGGTAATGACCGCGGCACTATTAAACCGGGTGATATTAAATATGTAGATCAAAATGGCGATGGTGTAGTGAATGAAAAAGATATGGTGATTATTGGTCGTGGTTTGCCTAAGCACATTGGAGGTCTCAATAATAACTTCAACTATAAAAACTTTAGCCTTAGTGTATTTTTCCAATGGAGTTATGGTAACGATATCATGAACGCCAACAGATTAATGCTTGAAGGAAATCCTGCTAACAGGCCAAACCTTAACCAGTTTGCCAGCTATAACAACCGTTGGACGCCGCAAAATCAAAATAATACTTATTATGGGATAGATGGCGCTGGACCTAGAGGCGTTTATTCTACCCGTACTTTAGAGGATGGTTCCTTCCTTAGGTTAAAAACAGTACAACTGAGCTATAATTTCCCTAAAAAGATGATCAAATCACTGTCGGCACTACAACTATATGTATCTGCTCAGAACTTATTCACTTGGACAGATTACTCGGGAATGGATCCAGAAGTATCTACCCGTAATTCTATCCTTACCCCTGGTTTCGATTATTCGGCCTATGCCAGAAACAGGATCACCACTTTTGGACTCAAGGTAAATTTTTAACAAGATAAAACATGAAAACGATAAACAGATTATTCCTACTTTTCGGATTGATGCTTAGCCTATCTTGTAATAAGATATTGGACGTAAAACCAGATGAATACATCATTGTTGCAGATGACTATTATAAAACAGAAGAACAATTAAATGCAGCGCTAAGAGGAGCCTATGCCATATTAGCCGATGGAACCCTGTATGGGGGCAACATATTGGGCCGCTTAGGTTTAGAAACCGACGAAGGCTACGAATCTTACAGCTCAGATTTGGCCACCGTAGGCGATTATACCGTTTTTGCGGGCGATACAAAAATACTGGGCTACTATCGCTCCGTATATCGCGGCATTAACAGAGCTAATTTGCTTTTGGGAAGTGTAGATGATCCTACAATCCAAATTGCCCAAGCAGAGAGAAACCATATCAAAGGACAGGCCTTGTTTTTAAGAGGATACTACTATTTAATGCTAGCTACTAGGTTTGGAGGAGTACCGGTACAGTTAAAGGCTACTCGCTCTGCCAAAACTGAGGATTTACAAATTCCCCGTTCATCTTTAAAAGAAGTTTACACGGTAATTTTGAACGATTTACAAGCGGCTGCCGACTTATTAAAACCTATTACACAGGTTTCGGCAGGTACCATTGCAACCAAATCTGCCGCTTGGGGTATTTTGGCAAGAACTTGTTTGTATATGGCCGGACAACCCTTAAATGAAACTGCTAAATATGCTGAAGCCGCTGAGTGGGCTAAAAAAGTAATGGAAACTGGCCAGCATGACCTAAATGCATCTTATCAGCAGGTTTTTGTGAACTTGGCAACCGATAAGTTCGACACCAAAGAGAGCATTTTCGAAGTTGATTTTTGGGGTAATGGTACAGGTATTTATGTGAACACAGGCGGTATGGTGGGTCGTAACAATGGTATCAACTATCCTGCTGACGATACCAATATTGGTTATTCCATTGGTGCAATCAGGCCAAGTGCTTGGTTGTATGAAGTATATGAAAGTACTGATCAGAGAAGGGATTGGGCCATCTCTAATTATTACTATACCGGTACCCCTCGCGTAAAAACGCTCTATACGGGAGGTACACCATTCCAGCGATATTGTGGTAAATTCAGAAGAGAAAGTGAAACGCTATTGCCCAAAAGTACTACCAGTACGCCACAAAATTTTCCGTTGTTGCGCTATTCAGATGTGTTGCTGATGTATGCGGAAGCCATCAACGAGTCGGCACATGGACCAAGTGTCGAAGCAAATGAAGCCATTAACCAAGTACGGCGCAGAGGAGCAGGCTTGCCTGTGAAGACACCTAATGCACAAGTTGATTTAAACGGTCTTTTATACGACGATTTTAAGGCCGAAATTAAAGAGGAGCGGGCAAGAGAGCTATGCTTTGAGGCCCTAAGAAAAAACGACCTGGTACGCTGGGGAGATTTTTATAACAATATGAAGTTCATTTTAGGACAAGTGCCTGCTGGAACTTCCTCGTACTTGGTAAGTGCGAAATCGTATTATGGAAATGCCATGCCTCGTGATGTGGTTTGGCCAATTCCAACCTATGAAATGGGCGTAAATAGAAAACTTACACAAAATGTTGGCTGGTAAATGTTTAAGGATATGAAGACTGCTAAGTATAAATTAGGAATATTTTTGGCTTTTTTAACCTTTGGATGCGCCAAAGAATACCATGTTGAAGAGCCAACACTGCAAATCACTGCTGCAAAAAATACCGTAAAGGCTGGAGGAGTTGTTGTTTTTAATTTTGATGGTAATGCCGATTTTATTTCTTTCTTTTCAGGAGAAACAGGAATGGATTATAATTTCCATGATAAAGAGAGAATCTATCAATCTAACAATGTTTTGAGTTTTAGGTCGGCAAAATACGCAGGTAACAATACCGATTGCGCTCGCCTTAAATATTCAACTGATTTTAACGGACAATATGATAGGGCTTCTATTAGGGCGGCTACTTGGATAGATATTTCCGATCAATTCACCATTCCACCTATTGTGGGCACTAGTGCTACTTTTACCAATTCGGGCGATCTTGAGATTTCTAGTCTGTTCCCTGCCGACGGTAAACCCATGTATTTTGGATGGTTTTTTACTATCCAAGCCAGTTCGCAGCGTACCCAATTCCAAGTGGCCGAATTTAAAATACAGGGAGTAGTTACTCAAGACCCAAGTTTGTCGGGAGTGGTTTACGATTTTGTAGACTGTGCTTTTAAATTGGTGTTAGGTGAAGGTTTTGATGGAGTGACTGTTTCTCCCACACCAAATATCAACTCCACACGCATCCTGTGGTCGGGTACATTTGCTAACGATACTTTTAAAGAAGGATGGGCTGTGAGTGCACCGTTGTATAAGTCGGCACAAGTTAATTTAGGGCTCGACAAGCCAAATCCAATCAAAATTGTATCAGATCCAGAGTCGGCCTCTTACCAATATGTTTATAAAACTCCAGGCAAGTACCTCGCCACTTTTGTAATTGCTAACAGTAGTGTATATGGCCGTAAGGAAGTAGTGAAACAGATTGAAATTAATGTAGAACCATAAAAACATTTATAAATGAAGAAGATAACATACTTAATACTATTGTTTTTATGGATTGGAACAGGGAAAAGCTTTGCACAGGTTTTTTCGCAAAATTTTAGTAGTTCCAATACTCTTTCGAGCTATGCCAATGCTACTACACCTAATTCAGGCCAGTTTACCTACTTTAGTGCCTTTGGCTCTTCGCCCTTTGTAATCGACAATGGCAGGTTGAAAATCAATAAAACAGGAACAGGGTCGGCCCAAGCGGTAAGGAACGTAAATTTTGCTACTACACCTAAAGTTGCCATCGTAAAGTTTAAGGTAGAAGTTGCCAATGCGGTTAACCCCTCTACCTCTATCACCAATCACGGGCATTTCTTTATCGGAACCGGATTTGAAAACAGTGCTAACTTGCCCGACAATATAGCCAGTGCAGGTAATGCGCATAGTAAATTTGGTTTTTCCATTTCAGGTAACTCGTTTTCGGTAAACATCATGTCGGCCTTAAACGGACAAACAAAAGCTCCAGAATCCTCTACGCAATTGTTCTCAGGCGAGCAGCAAATTACCTTCGTAGCCAATAATTCCGATAATCCAATTGTTTATCAGGCCCCTGATGCATCTTTTGTGAGCTTGGAAAACGATAAATGGGACTTATGGGTGGGAACCACCAAAGTATATAGTAACCAAGCCGCTTTCGGAGCAACAGTTCCCCTAAATCAGTTTAGGCTTGGTTTCCATTCTAACATTACCACTACCAATGTCCTCCAAATTTATTTCGATGATTTTAATGTGTACGACGAATCGACATTACCGCTTTTTGTGACGTTTAATACCAATGGTGGTTCGGCCGTTTCTGAAATTTATGCCAATCCCAATCAAACCATTGCGCAACCAAGTGATCCTACTCGTACAGGTTACACCTTTGGTGGATGGTTTAAAGATGCTACATTTAACACAGCTTGGAACTTTGCTACCGACGTAGTCACTGCGCCAATGACCCTTTATGCCAAATGGACTCCAATTACCTATGCCGTAACCTTTGAGAGTAATGGCGGTACTACGGTAAATCCAATTCAAGTTAATTACAATAGTACTTTTATGGCACCAGCAGAGCCTACAAAAACCGACGTGATTTTTGGTGGTTGGTACAAAGAAGCTACCTTAACCACAGCTTGGGATTTTGCTACTGATGTCATCACTGGAAATACCACTTTGTATGCTAAATGGAATGATCCAAGGCAATCCATTACCTTTCCGGCAGTTAGTGACAAAGTTTATGGGGAAGCAGCCTTTACGTTAAATGCTACAGCAAGTTCGGGATTGCCCGTTACCTATGAAGCGTTAACCAATAACATTACTATTAGTGGTTCAACCGTGACCATTACCAATACAGGACTGGCTACTATTAAAGCTATACAAACAGGTAATGCCGATTATAATCCCGCTACGCCAGTTGAAGTTAGTTTTACCATCAATAAGGCTACTCAAACCATCGCTTTTGATCAACCTACACCAATTAGTCGCTATGCAGGCGTGGCAACCTTAGTCGCAACAAGTTCTTCGGGGCTTCCGGTAAGTTTCACTGCTAATGAACCTAGTGTGGGCGTAATCACCCCCGACAATAAATTGCAGGTAAAAGGCTTAGGAACAATTAAAATCACAGCTTCGCAAGCAGGTAATGAGTTTTATTTGCCAGCAACAAATATTGAACGAGAAGTGTTGATCCATACCGCGGGGAATACGCAACTATTGGTTACACAGGCATTGTCGCCTAATGGCGATGGCATTAATGACGTTTTTGTAATCGAAGGCATTAAGGCTTACCCTGAAAATCAAGTGAAGATAGTGAATAGAGGGGGAGTAAAGGTTTACGAACAGAAAGGCTATAATAATGATAATGTCGTTTTCGCTGGGAAAAGTAACGGAGGTGATAAGCTGCCAGACGGAACCTACTACTACGCTATTGAGTTCAAGCAAAATGGTCAATGGGTACAAAAGAAAGGCTATCTGTTCATTAAAAACTAATGCAAAAAGATCAAAACTTAAGAAAAATGAAGATTAGATATATACTTACGATACTGGGCTTTTGTTTTGTTCAATGGACAGCTAAAGCTCAGCAAAATACTAATTATAGCCAATACGGAACATCTATAGTTCCCGTGAATACTGCTGCAAGCTTTCTACATAAAGATGCGCAGGTAAGTTTAATTGGGCGCTATCAATGGGTGGATTTGGAAGGTGCTCCAACAGCCTATCGCCTAGCGGCCAGCATGCCCATTGGAAAATCTGACTTAAGGGTGGGATTAAATATCAGACATGAAAACGTCTCGGTAGAGAAATTGGGAGAGGTTTTAGCTTTTGTAGGTAAGCAGGTGCAGCTTTCAGATAAAGATTATTTGGCAGTATCTTTGGGTGCTGGTGTAAGCTATTATAACGGGAATTTTTCTCAATTATCTTCATCGGATCCTTTGTTTAATAACGATTTGAGTGAAACAGAGGGCATGCTCTCTGCAAGTGTCATGTACTACCGACCAGAAAAATTTTACGCAGGATTTTCCATTCCCCGTTTAACTTTCTCTAAATTAGGTTTAGGTTCAAGCTCCTTGAATTATGATGCCAGTACTTTGTATCATTTCACGGCTGGGGCAGTATTCCCGCTGGGAGCAGATTTCGATATAAAACCTGCAACCTTGGTTAGCTATGCTAAAAATCTGGATGTCCAAGCTGATGTTTCAGCAATGGTTTATGTGAAAAAAACCTTTGGTATAGGCGCAAATGTTGGAACAGAAGGAGAGATGGCCGCCTTAGCCAGTTTGTTTATCAAAAATTTGAACATTGGTTTTGGTTACCAATTTGCAACAAGCAGTAAGCCATTAACCAGAACCTTTAACAATAATACTTATGAGTTTAGTTTAACTTATCGTTTTGGAAAGGGGTTTGGGGGCTTGTTATAATTGCTATTTCTCCAATTCCCAAACCATTACCTTTTTGTCGTCACCGGTAGAAATTAATTTACTTCCATCGTGATTCCAAGCAATTTTGTTAATAGAATGCGTATGGCCAATACCCATCTTTTCTATATTCACAATTTTATAGAGCTTAAAATTTTCCGCATCCCAAAGCTTAATACTCTTATCCTGGCTCGCGGTAGCAAATAACGTTAAGGTTGGATGAAAAACAATATCGTAAATGCCGAACATATGAGCAGGAATGTTCTTGCTAAGCTCGTAATTGGGTAGGCCCCAAATTTTTAATTGTGCATCTCTGTTTCCTGAAATCAAATATTTTCCATCGCGATGATAAGCTAGGGATGTAATACCCAAAGTATGCTCCTTCAAAATTGTTTTCAAACTATAATCATCGGCATAGTACACATGGATAGAACTGTCCTTGCAACCAAAGGCAATTTCATTTTCATCGGGAGAAACTGCAATGCATCTTACTGTGTCATGAGAAATGGGAAGACGATAAAGCTCCTTAAAGTCATTTAATGACCATATCGCTACTGTTCCATCTTCGCTGCTCGTTAACAGTTCGTTTTTTCGTGCAATGGTTTGCATGCCAAAAATAGGTTTGGTATGCGCATTTAGTCTGGCGATGACTTCTTGCTTTTCAAGGTCGAAAACTGAAAATGCACCGCTTCGTTCAGCTACAAATAACAGGTTCTCGTAAATGTGTAAAGAATAGACGGAACTTTGTACAGGCATTTTTACAGTTTGAAAAGCCATTTTATTTAGCGACCATTCTACTACGCCCTTATCGTTCCCTGCAGTATAGAAGACACCTTCTGCGTCAGTATTTGTCAATGCATAAATCGGATTTTGATGCCCCGTAAAAGTGCGTAGGTGTTTTAGCATATGCAAAAATAAGCTTATCCAGCCAATAAATTAGGTAAGCTTGTGTTTTTGACAAGCTTTTGTCATTCTATTAAAGTACTTATTCAAACTTTTTTTGTCTAAATTTGTATTCTATTTACTTAAACAAAGTGTGATGTTGCTATGGGGGTCGTCGCAAAATATTCAATTAAAGATCTCGAAGTGCTTACTGGCATTCGAGCGGCAACCCTTAGGATGTGGGAGAAGCGATACGAAATAATCAAACCCCTAAGAACACATACCAATATCCGCTTTTATGGTAATGAGCATCTCAAATTACTGCTCAATATCAATGTGCTCAATCGTAATGGCATCAAAATATCGCACATTGCCAAAATGAGCCATCGCGAAATTACTGATAAGGTTAAAGATTTAAGTTTTATCAGGAGTGGTGACGATGACCTTTTTGATGGGTTAATGCTCAGTATGATCGATTTAGATGAAGCATTGTTTCAGCAAGCTTTTTATAAAGCGGTTGCGCGACTTGGTTTTGAGGATACCATTAACCGGATTATTTTTCCGTTTTTTAATCGCATTGGAATCATGTGGCAAATTGACTCCATTAACCCAGCCCAAGAACATTTCATTAGCAACATGGTAAGACAAAAGCTGATTTCGGCCATTGATCATATTGCTGTGCCTGTTCATTCAACGGCTGAGAAAGTATTGTTATTTCTGCCTGAAAATGAACTGCATGAACTAGGTTTGCTGTTTTTCAATTATTTGTTAAAAAATAAAGGCTATAAAACAATTTATTTGGGACAAGCAGTTCCTTTAGTTGACCTTCCAAAAATAATGGAAGTGAGTAATCCTGATATTTTGGTCTGTAATGTATCTAATCCCATGACCATTGGTGACGTTAACTCATTTATCTTAAAATTGAAAGTAGTTCCAGCAACCAAAAAAGTGTTTATCGCCAGTGCAAACATTTTCGAATTAGCACCAGAATTACCTCTACACTTCCGGCTTTTTGCTAGCTTAAAGCAGTTGGCCTCAGCGTTCTAAAACTATTATAATACGCTTATTGTTCTTCCAATTAACCATTATTCTGTGAAACAATATTGTGGTTTGTTATTTTGTTTAACTTTTTAATTAAAAAATTAAACAAAATAAGAGTATGTTTGTTAATTCAAAAATGATGGTTAAAACTCCCACACATATAATTGTTATTGGTGCCGGTTTCGCTGGACTAAGTGCTGCCATTACTTTGGCTGATAAAGGCTATAAGGTTACAGTTGTCGAAAAAAATAAGCAAGTAGGGGGTAGGGCTAGAGTTTTTGAAAAAGATGGTTTTTTGTTTGATATGGGACCAAGTTGGTACTGGATGCCCGACGTGATAGAAGGCTTTTTCAAGCAATTTGGCAAATCTACATCAGCTTATTTTGAGCTCAAGCGTCTAGATCCTTCTTATCAGGTGGTTTATGGCAAAGATGATGTACTTTCTGTACCTGCTAATTACGAAGCTTTAAAAAATGCTTTTGAGGAAATTGAACCGGGTAGTGGCGTTCAGTTAGATAAATTTTTAGCGGAGGCCGAATATAAATATGAGGTTGGAATCAACGAGTTTGTGCATAAACCCGGGCTAAGCATTCTAGAATTTATAGATTTCAAAGTAATAAAAGCTGCATCTAAGCTTGATTTATTACAGTCTTTTGCTAAACACGTGCGGCGTTACTTCAAATCGCCCAAATTATTGCAATTGTTAGAATTTCCGGTATTATTTCTTGGCGCCGTGCCTAAAAATATCCCAGCGTTATATAGTATGATGAATTATGCAGATATCAAATTAGGTACATGGTATCCCATGGGCGGTTTTGGGAAATTGGCAGAAGCTATGCATCTTTTGGCTATAGAGAAAGGGGTTGATTTCAAGATGGAAACCACGGTAACATCTATTGAAGTACTCGATAACAGAATTAAGAAAGTAATTACGCTAGACGCAGAAATAATAGCAGATATGGTTGTTGGAGCAGGCGATTATCATCACATAGATCAGCATTTATTACCAAAATCATTTAGCAATTATACCGAAAGCTATTGGAACAAGCGGGTAATGGCACCTTCCTGTTTATTGTACTACATCGGCGTAAATAAAAAACTACCTAAACTGCAACACCATAATTTGTTCTTCGAAACGGACTTTGAAAAACATGCCAAATCAATTTACGAAACACTAGAATGGCCTGAGAATCCACTTTATTATGTATGTTGCCCTTCAAAAACAGACGCTTCTGTAGCTCCAGAAGGCATGGAGAATTTGTTCATGCTTATTCCTGTTGCGCCTGGGTTAAAAGATACAGAAGAAATAAGAGCCAAGTACTTTGATGAATTGGTCGATAGGTTGGAGGGGTTTTGTGGCGAAAAATTCCGGGAAAATATCATCGTTAAAACTACTTATGCCTATACCAATTTTGTGAACGATTATAATGCCTTTAAAGGTAATGCTTATGGTTTAGCTAATACCTTAAAGCAAACTGCTATACTAAAACCATCTATCAAGAGCAAAAAGATAAAGAACCTATACTACACAGGTCAGCTCACTGTTCCCGGCCCAGGTGTCCCGCCAGCCATTATTTCTGGCCAAGTGGTTGCCAATTATATTATAAACACCCATAAGTAGATGAAAGCACTATTTGATCAGGTTTCTGCAAAGTGTAGCCAAATTACCACGCAAAGGTATAGCACTTCCTTTTCGCTAGGTATCAAATTTTTATCGCCTAAAATTAGGCCTGCTATTTTCGCCATTTATGGCTTTGTAAGATTGGCCGATGAAGTAGTGGATTCTTTTCATGGTTATGATAGAAGGGGACTTTTGGCGCAGCTAAAAACCGAAACTTACGCTGCCTTAGAGAATAAAATCAGCTTAAATCCAATAATCAATAGCTTTCAGCAAGCAGTACACCAATACCAAATAGATATAGAGCTGATTGAAGCTTTTTTGGACAGTATGGAAATGGATCTGGAAAAACAGGTGTACACTAAACAATTGTATGAAAAATATATTTTTGGCTCAGCAGAAGTGATAGGGCTAATGTGCTTAAAAGTCTTTTGTAACGGTGATGCCAATGAATACAAAGCATTGAGGCATTCGGCCATGAAACTCGGGTCGGCATTCCAAAAGGTGAATTTTTTAAGGGATATCAAAGCCGATCATCTAGAGTTGGGCAGAATGTATTTCCCCAATATGGATTTCGATTGCTTTACGGAAGAAGATAAAGCCCTTATTGAACAGGAAATAAAGGCTGAATTTGACGAAGCGTTGTTGGGCATTGCAAAATTACCTCGCTGCGCAAAAAAGGGTGTATATTTGGCCTATGTCTACTATAAATCATTATTTAGGAAAATACAGGAGATTCCGGCTAAGCATATTATGGAAAAAAGAGTAAGAGTGCCCGATTTCCAAAAGGTATTGTTGATGTTGAATACCTTCTTTGTGCCGCAGGCTTCAGAAAGATTATCTACCAATGTGGGTTAAGCTAATTTCACTAATCATTCCAATGGTTTTGTGGTTATTTACTGAAACTTCAAAGCAAAACATTAGGTCAATGTATGCTAAGTCGGTAGAAAGTAAACAAACGGCACAAAATCTGCTGTCAATTTTAGAGAAACAGGAGCAGGATGCCTTTGTATTGGGATATAGAGGGGCTACAAAAATGGTGATGGCAAAGCATGTTTTTAATCCTTTTACCAAGTTAAGCTATTTTAATGCCGGAAAGAAGATGCTTAATACAGCCATTTCAAAAGACCATACCAACGTAGAGCTCATTTTTTTAAGGTACGCTACACAGGTTTCGGCCCCATCGATACTGGGTTATAATAACCATATCGAAACTGATAAAAAGCAAATTTTAAAAGGTTTAAGCAATGGTCAAATAGATGATCAACTGGCCAAAACCATTATTTCGTTTATGAAACAACAAAAATTAACGCCTCAAGAAGTACAACAATTAACAAACATCGCCAAATGAGAGAAGAAGTAATATTAGTAGACACTGAAGACGGAGAAATCGGTTTGATGGAGAAGATGCAAGCTCATAGAGAAGCAAAACTACATCGTGCTTTTTCTGTTTTCTTATTGAACGATAAGAATGAAATATTACTTCAGCAGCGTGCATTGGACAAATACCACTGTGGTGGCATGTGGACCAATACCTGCTGCAGCCATCCAAGAGCAGGCGAAACGCTACAGGGTGCCGTAAATAGACGTTTACAAGAAGAAATGGGGATTGTTTGTGAAACCCAATGGGTTTATAGTTTCATTTATAAAGCCGATGTAGGTGACGGTTTGTTTGAGCATGAATTTGATCATGTGTTTTTCGGTAAATTTTCCGGAACGCCACAACCAGATGAAAACGAGGTGAGTAATTGGGAGTACGTTGCTCTTGAGGATCTGCAAAACGATGTAGAAGCCAGTCCAGATAAATATACGCCTTGGTTTAAGATTATTTTATCGGAAGTAACTGCCAAAGGTGTTTTAAAAGGCCTGTTTTAGTAAATGAAGAAGTACGAATTATATAGAGAAACCGTTTTGCCGATCACTTCTTTGGAGGCTTGGGACTTTTTTAGCAATCCGAGTAATCTGGCCAAGATTACTCCTGTTGAAATGGATTTTAGGGTAGTAACTAAAGATTTGCCTAGGCACATTCATAACGGGCTTGTTATTGAGTACGTAGTAAAGCCATTGGCAGGTATTCCATTGAAATGGGTGAGTCAAATTAGTTCGGTAAATGCACCTTATTCATTTGTAGACGAGCAATTGAAAGGCCCGTATGCTTATTGGCACCATGAGCATACTTTTGAAGAAAAAGGGGATTCGGTGCTAATGAAAGATAGGGTTACCTACGCCATCTCTTTGGGTTGGTTAGGTCAGTTGGCTAATCAGCTGATTGTGCGTAAAAAACTGGAACAAATTTTTGACTATCGAACTGAACAGATATTAACCATCTTTAAATCGAAATAAAATGGTTTTAACAATAATTGTTTGTGTAGTACTTGCTTTCGTTGCGATGGAATGTGTGGCTTGGTTGGCGCATAAATACCTCATGCATGGATGGCTGTGGAGCCTGCATAAAGATCATCATAAAAAAGACGATGGCCAGGTATTTGAAAAGAATGACTTCTTCTTTTTAATTTTTGCTACACCAGGTATATTATTGTTTTTGTACGGCTCTATTGATGGGAATGTTATAGCTATTGGCATTGCTAGTGGTATTACCCTATATGGGTTTTGCTACTTCTTAGTTCACGATATTTTCATTCATCAGCGCTTTAAATGGTTTAGGAATACCAATAATATTTACTTGAAAGCCATTAGAAGAGCACACAAAATGCATCATAAGCATCTAGGAAAGCATGACGGCGAATGTTTTGGTATGCTTTGGGTGCCATTCAAATATTTTAAGGAAGCCTTACGCCAACAAAAAATACAGCAACAAAATTCATGAAACAATACACTTACTTGCTGGTTAATTTCTTTTCGGTAATTGTGCCGTTTTTGTGTTCTTTTCACCCAAAATTGATGTTTTGGAAAAATGTCAAAGCATTTCTACCAGCTAATCTCGTTACCACGGTTTTGTTCTTAATTTGGGATGTTTGGTTTACTGAAAAAGGGGTATGGGGTTTTAACCCAGATTATGTGATAGGAGTTTTTGTTTGGGGTTTGCCCATCGAAGAAATACTATTTTTCTTGTGTATACCTTACGCCTGCTTGTTTTCGTACCATTGTTTTGGGGTTTGGAAAGAGCTAGGCTTAAGAAGTTATTCTACTAAAGCTATTTCGGTGATATTAGCGCTTTTCGGCACTATCATGCTATTTTGTTTCTATCATAAAATGTACCCGATGATGAACTTTCTAGTGTTTGTGATATTGATTTCATATTTGGCATTTTTAAAGAAACCAAACTGGTTAGGTCAGTTTTATTTTACCTATCTCATCATGATCATTCCGTTTTTGATCGTGAACGGCGTGCTAACTGGAACAGGTCTAGATGCACCAATTGTTTGGTATAATAGCAATGAAATTATTGGGCTACGCATAAAAACCATCCCTTTTGAAGACGTTTTTTATGGGATGAGTCTTATCGGATTGAATATCTTGCTGTACGAGGGTTTTCTGGTTAAATTGAAGGGGAGTAGGATTTCTTAAGTGCCTTCAATCATCATTCCTGAACTTTTTGTAATATCGAATAACTGTCGTCTAATTAAACCTCGTAGGTTTTCAAAACCTACGAGGTTTGCCCCTATCCCGTCATTTCGAGCGAAGAGAAACGAAGCCGAGAAATCTAATAAAGCGGTTACAGCAAGCTAGATTTAACTTTGTTGATTTTCAATTCTCACCTGCGTTCGAAATGACGAAAGGTCTGGCTAATCTAAATGACTACTTATGTCTCTTCTCTAAATTCTTAGCGATATCTTTAATGCTTAACCCCTTCTCTTTAAGTAGAAACATTAAGTGGAATACCAAATCGGAAGCTTCGTTGATCAGGTCTTCCTTAGTTTCAGCCAAGGCGGCTATTACGGTTTCAACACCCTCTTCGCCAACTTTCTGAGCTATTTTATTCAACCCTTTTCCTCGCATCTTATTAATGTAGGAACCTTCCACAGGGTTTTCATATCTGTCGTTAATGATGTTTTCCAGTTCAAAGATGAAGTTTTGGTTGAAGTCAGTTTTAAAACAGCTGCGTGAGCCCGTATGGCAAGTTGGACCAACAGGTTTGGCTTTGATTAAAATGGTGTCATTATCACAATCCAAAGCAACAGATTGGACTAATAAGAAATTGCCACTTTCTTCTCCCTTGGTCCACAAACGGTTTTTGGAACGAGAAAAGAAGGTTACTTTTCCCTCTTTCTGCGTTTTTTCAAAAGCTTCCGCATTCATGTAGCCCAGCATCAGTACTTCTAAAGTTTGCTGATCTTGCACTACTACAGGAACCAAGCCTTCTGTTTTGGTAAAATCTATTTGATTGGTGTTAATGTTGCTCATTTGTTGTCGAGTATGGTCTATTGATTTATTGTCGTCATCGCGAGTTTTACGAAACAATCTTTTTAACTTTTATCCGGTGTTAGGAGGAATCTGCCTACTGTATTGTCTACTTGTAGATTCTTCGCTATGCTCAGAATGACATAAAAGTCGCAATGGCGAGATGTCTGTTCGTTTTTGCCGTCATTTCGAACGTATGTGAGAAATCTAACAATTTGCTAGATTTAACTGCGTCGATTTTCAATTCTCCTCATTCTTCGTCTAAATAACGGAAAGCTTATATCCTTACTGGTATCTGATGCCTGCTCAATTCCTGTTTCAAATCTGGTATTAAAATTTCTCCATAATGGAACACCGAAGCTGCTAGCGCCGCATCTACATTGGCTTTTTGGAAAACTTCTGTAAAATGTTCCATACTGCCTGCTCCGCCCGATGCAATGATTGGGATATTGATCATATCGTTTACTTTCTTCAATAAATCACAATCAAAGCCAGCTTTGGTGCCGTCATGGTCCATTGAGGTAAGTAATATTTCTCCTGCACCTAAATCTTCGGCTTGTTTGATCCAGTTTTCTGTTTGCAGTTCGGTAATCAAGCGGCCACCATTTAAATGCACCCAGTTTTTTCCTTCTACGTGTTTGGTATCTACAGCAACCACAACAAACTGTACTCCAAAAGCCTTTGCTAATTCTTCAATGAGTTTGGGGTTACGTACTGCTGCCGAGTTAATACTGATCTTATCTGCACCAGCATTTAATAAGGCTTCAGCATCTGCAATTTCGGTAATGCCACCGCCAATAGTAAAAGGAATGTTGAGCTGTCTGGCTACTGATTTCACCATCTCTATCATCGTTTTACGACGTTCGTGAGTGGCAGTAATGTCTAAGAAAACCAGTTCATCAGCTCCTTGTTGTGCATATTGAGCCGCAAGTTCTACGGGGTCACCTGCATCACGTAAATCAACGAAGTTTACACCTTTAACCGTGCGGCCGTCTTTTACGTCTAGGCAGGGGATAATTCTTTTAGAAAGCATGTTGTTGGGTTTCGTCATTGCGAGCCTAGCGAAGCAATCTTAAAGCGTTTAACAATATAATCCTTAGATTGCTTCGTGCCTCGCAATGACGGTCTATTATGGGTTATATACTGCTCAACTGTTGTAAATTCCAATTCTTAACCTCTTCAATAGAAATACGGTTTTCGTAAATTGCTTTACCTACTACCACACTTCTGATCGGCAATTGCGCTAATTCCTCGATGTCGTCCATAGAGCTCACACCGCCCGAAGCAATCAATTTAATCATAGGCGAGTGGTCAAGCAATTTTTTATAAAGCTCTATGGCAGTGCCACCAAGTTTGCCATCTTTGTTAATATCTGTACATAAAAAGCGGAAAAAGCCTAAAGCCAAACACTTATCTACGTAGTCCATTAATTTAATGGGTGAGCTTTCCATCCATCCAGAGTATTTGATGACCTCATCCAATACATCAATAGCAATCACAATACGGTTGGCATAATCATCTTTTTTAGCAAAAGCCTCGCTCAGTTGTGGGAGAAAATCAGGGTTGCTGATGGCTTGAGTGCCCACAATTACACGGTGTATACCTGCATCAAGTAAATTGGTAACTTGTTCAATGGTACGGATACCACCACCATATTGCACTTTCATATCGGTTTTTTTGATGATTTCGAATAGCGCTTTTTGGTTGCTAAAATCACCTTTTGCCCCATTTAGGTCTATGATATGGATAAAATCTGTACCGTTAGACCGATATTGTTCAATCATGTCTTCGATAGAAACGTTATATTCAGTTTTCTGGTTGTAGTCACCTTCACGTAGGCGAACCACTTTACCATCTAAAATATCAATTGCGGGAATGATATACATTTTCTATAAGTTAAAAGTTAAAGGCTGTAGTTGTTTTGGTGTCAGCTAATTATCGGATTAGCCAATTTTCAAATTATAAAAGTTCTTTAATAACTGTTCTCCGGCTTCGCCAGACTTCTCTGGGTGGAATTGTACACCGAAGAAGTTGTTTCTTTGTATCGCTGCAGAAAACTTATTGCCATAAGCTACCGAGGCGATGTCAAAAATAGGGTTATATTCAATAAAATAAGAATGAACAAAATAAAATTGTGCAAGAGGTTTAACATTGATAAACAGTGGATTGTTTGCAAAATTTACGTTGTTCCATCCCATGTGCGGTATTTTAATGCCCAATTCTTTATCAAATAACTTGGTTTTTAAAGGGACTATGCCCAGCAAATCTGCATTTCCCTCTTCAGAATGGTCCGTAAGCAGCTGCATGCCTACACAAATGCCCAACACAGGTTTTTTTAGGGCTTTGATTGCTGCAACTAATCCTGTTTGTTGTAGTTTTTGCATAGCTGCACCAGCGTGACCTACACCTGGAATAATGATGTGACTATGTTTTTCCAAATCAGCTTCAGTATTCACCATCCCGTAGCTAATTCCCTGCCTATCTAATGCTGCGGTTAGCGAAAAGATATTGCCAGCACCGTAGTTCACGATTCCAATGGTGTTGTTTGTGGTGTTTTCGTTCATTTTTTTAATTTTTGAAAATGAATTTTAGTATTTCATGGCTTCTGTAGTCCCGCTATCCGTTACAACTTTTAATGGTCTTCGACAGGCTCAGACTGACATTAAAGGTTTTCACTGCTATCGGGTTTGGTTAACTCATTTTAGTTCTGCTATCCATCTGCAGCCTACTTTACGCTTTAGGATTGCTTCGCAAAGCTCGCAATGACGAGGTTGTTTCCGTCATTTCGATACGTAACACAGTGAAGTGAGAAATCTAACGTTAGACTTCTCTAACTCGTCACTAATCCCTAGCCACTATTCCCTATAAGACTCCCTTTGTGCTTGGTAAGACCATTTTTTCGGCGTCACGTTTAACTGCCATTTTAATTGCTTTAGCAAAAGCTTTAAAAATAGCCTCAATTTTATGATGTTCGTTTTCCCCTTCCGCTTTAACGTTCAAATTACATTTTGCAGCGTCGCTAAACGACTTGAAGAAATGGAAGAACATTTCCGTAGGTACGTCACCTACACGTTCACGCTTAAATTCGGCATCCCAAACAATCCAATTCCTGCCGCCAAAATCAATGGCTACCTGCGCCAAGCAATCGTCCATAGGTAAGCAAAAACCATAACGCTCAATGCCCAATTTGTTACCAATTGCTTTTGCAAAGGCCTCGCCTAAGGCAATCCCTGTATCTTCTACGGTATGGTGCTCGTCAATATGCAAATCGCCTTTGGCAATGATCTCTAAATCCATACCGCCATGACGGGCAATTTGGTCTAGCATGTGGTCAAAGAAATTTAAGCCCGTGTCAATCTTGGCTTTACCAGTGCCATCCAAATCCAGTTTAATGCTGATATCCGTTTCGTTGGTTTTGCGTTCATGCTTAACCGTTCGGGCACCGCCACGAAGAAAAGTATAGATGTCTTCCCAGTTTTTGGTTTCTAAAGCAATGATATCGCTTAAGGTTTCATATTTATCTAAGTTCTCAGCTGAACCTAAACTGTCGTTATTACGGATGTAAATGCCTTTAGCACCTAAATTCTTTGCCAATACAATGTCGTTAAGCCTGTCGCCGATCACAAAAGAGTTCTGCAAATCGTAGCTTCCATCAAGATATTTGGTCAGTAGGGCAGTGCCTGGTTTGCGGGTGGGAGCATTATCTTTGGCAAAAGTTTTGTCTATTACAATCTCATCAAATACTACACCTTCGGCAGCATAAGTATCTACAATAAAGTTTTGTATAGGCCAAAAATTTTCTTCTGGATGTGATGGAGTACCTAAACCATCTTGGTTGGTAACCATTACTAATTTGTAATCCAGTTCTTTTGCAATCTTCGAAAGATAATACAAAGCTCTTGGATAAAATTTCAGCTTTGCAAAGCTGTCTACCTGTTCGTCCTCTGGTTCTAAGTTTAAGGTTCCGTCTCTGTCAATAAATAAGATTTTGGTCATTATAGTTTTTCTAGTGCGGTTAAAAGTTGATTGTTTTCTTCAATGGTGCCAATGGTAATGCGCAAACAGTTGTCGCAAAGCACTACTTTGGAGCGATCCCTTACAATAATGCCTTGATCTACCAACTGGTGATAGGTCCAATGTGCATTGTCAATTTGAACCAAAATAAAATTGGCGTCAGATGGGTAAACTTTTTTGACGCTTTCAAGTCTGCTCAGTGCATTAGCCAGTCGCTCCCTTTCGTTTACGGTAAGTTTAATCCACTCGTTTACCTGCTGAATGTTTTGCAAGGCAGCTAAAGCTAAATCCTGTGTAGCTTGGTTAATATTGTAAGGTGGTTTTACCTTGTTCAAGATATCGATGACGTGGGTAGATGAAAAAGCCATGCCTAAGCGCAAAGCGGCTAAACCCCAAGCTTTCGAAAAAGTTTGCAGTACTACTAAGTTGGCGTATTCCGTTAATTCTTGAATAAAGGTCTTCTGCTTAGCGAAATTGATATAAGCCTCGTCTATCACTACCAAGCCCTTAAAGTTGGCTAAAATCGTCTCTATGTCGCTTCTATTTAAAGAATTTCCGGTAGGATTGTTCGGTGAGCAGATAAAAATGATTTTGGTGTTGGTATCAATCGTTTCGGCAATCTTTTCCAGGTCCAATTGGAAATCTGGAGTGAGGTTCACTTTTCTAACTTCTACATCGTTGATGTTTGCCGATACTTCGTACATGCCATAGGTGGGCGGCAAAATAATCACATTGTCTTTTCCAGGGTTGCAAAAAGCTCTGAAAAGTAAGTCAATCGCCTCGTCGCTACCGTTGCCCAAAAAAGTATTCTCGATAGGTACGCCTTTGATTTTGCTGATTGCATCTTTTAAATCCAATTGCAAAGGATCAGGGTAACGGTTATAGTCGGCAGGCAGCGGCGAGCCAAAACTATTTTCGTTGGCATCTAGATAAACACTTGCTTGCCCTTTAAATTCGTCCCTAGCGGTGGAGTAGGGGCTAAGGTTTTTTATATTTTCTCGTTGTAGGTCTCTTATGTCCATTCTTATTTTTGTTGCGTGTTTTGGGTTATATGTTGCGAGAGAATATCCCACAACTTTTAACTCGTAACTTTTAACTTAATCCTTTTAATCTAATACTCACTGCGTTTTTGTGTGCTTGTAAACCTTCGGCTTCTGCAAGTGTTTCAACAGTATTGCCAATGTTTTTTAAGCCATTGATGGATAGATGTTGAAACGTGATTTTCTTAATGAAAGTATCAATAGAAACTCCTGAGTAAGCTTTGGCAAAGGCACTTGTGGGTAAAGTATGATTTGTTCCAGAAGCGTAATCACCTGCACTTTCGGGGGTTAAATTGCCTAAAAATACGGAGCCTGCATTGTTGATCAGTGGGATAAGCTCTTCGTGTTTTTTTGTGGCCAATATCAAGTGTTCGGGAGCATAAATATTGCTAAACTCCATCCCTTGCGATAGATCGTCGACCAACATGACGTAGGAATTGGCGATGGCTGCTGCAGCGATGTCTTTTCTAGGTAGATCTAGCAATTGCTTTTCTACTTCCTTAATAATTTCACTTGCAGTTTTATTTGAAGTAACTGCTAAAATTGACTGACTGTCAATTCCATGTTCTGCTTGAGCTAATAAATCTGCGGCTACGTATGACGGAATGGCAGTCTCGTCTGCAAGCACTAAAACCTCTGATGGGCCCGCAGGCATATCTATCGCAACGCTATTCTGTACCTGCTTTTTCGCTTCGGTTACATAGCGATTTCCTGGGCCAAATATTTTATAAACCTGAGGGATGCTTTCGGTGCCATAAGCCATGGCGGCTACTGCCTGGGCGCCGCCCACTAGGTAAACTCTTTCGATATTGAGTAATTTGGCTACATAGGCAATGTAGCAATTTACTTTTCCGTCTTGTTGAGGCGGGGAGCATACCACGATTTCTTTACAGCCTGCAATCTTTGCGGGAATGCCTAGCATTAAAAATGTGCTGGGAAGCACGGCAGTACCACCGGGGATGTAAAGTCCTACCCGCTCAATAGCTCTTGCCTCACGCCAGCACGTTACGCCGGGCATGGTTTCCACTTTATCTTCCTGCTTGAGTTGCGAAGCATGGAAAGTGTAGATGTTTTGATAGGCGGTATCAATGGCGCTTTTTACCGATAGAGGAATTTGCTTAGCAATTTCAGCCAGTTCATTTTTATCGATAAAGAGAGAAGAAAGTTCGATGTTATCGAACTGTTGCGCGTAACTAAACAAGGCATTGTCGCCATTGCTTTTTACGTTGTTGATGATTTCTTCTGTCCTCGATTTAACTAAATTGTCATCAGAAATGCTCCGTGAACATAGTTCTTTGAGTTCTTGTTTAGTTAAATCTTTAAAATTATAGATTTTCAATGTTTTAAAATTTTAAATTAACTAATAGTTAATAGTAAAAATTAAATATTTTTGAGTGATTTTTGTCATTTAAACACATAGAAACATAGTTTTCTTTAGTTTCAATTTCTGAAATATCGTAGGAAGAAAAATGAGGTTGACTACCTTTTTGAAATAACTTTCTATGTGGCTATGTGGTTCCAAGATTTCAAACTTACGCAATGATTTTCTCGATTGGCATGACTACGATCCCTTGTGCACCCGCTGCTTTTAGACTGTTGATTTTCACCCAAAAATCCTGCTCGTTAATTACCGAGTGAACGGCTACCCAATCTTCCTCAAATAAAGGAACTACAGTTGGACTTTTTACACCTGGCAACAATTCCACCACGGCTTTAAGATTTTTTTTCTCTACGTTAAGCACTACATACTTGGTGGTTCTAGCTCTAAGCACCGATTGGATCCTTTGTACCAATTCCAATACTTCCGTATTAAATTCTAAACCTGGCGTGCATATCAGTGCCGCCTGCGAATCCATCACGCTGGTGAAAGGTCTAAGGCCATTATTTTTTAAAGTTCCTCCTGTAGATACGATATCGAAAATGGCGTCGCTCAAACCTAAGCCGGGACCAATTTCTACCGAGCCAGAAATGTTTCTGATTTGTGCATCAACCTGATTAGCTTTTAAGAACTTTTCCAAAATCACGGGATAGGAGGTGGCGATCACTTTGCCATCTAACTGTGCAACACTGTTGATTTCGCTATCGTTTTTAACAGCAATTTTTAGGGAGCATTTGCCGAAGCCCAGTTTTTGAAGATAAGAAACATTGGCACCGGTTTCTACAATCACATTTTCGCCTACAATGCCCAAATCGGCAATGCCATCCTGTACATATTCAGGAATATCATCATCTCTAAGGAATAAAATTTCCAAAGGGAAATTAGTTACCGTTGATATTAATGAGCTTTTGTAGTTTTCAAAGGATAAACCACAATTTTTAAGAATTTCTACTGATTTTTCATTTAATCTACCCGATTTTTGGATAGCTATTTTAAGAGTTTTCACTTGCTGAAATTAAAGAATAAAGAAATAGGATCTATTTTAAACCGTCCTGAAGTACAGAACATTACATTACATATCGCCGCAATGGCGATGATGGAAATGCAAGTGATGGTTTAAAAATTGAGTCATTATACTAATATTCTTTTCCTTAATTTTGCAGGAACATATGGCAAATATATACTAGTTTAGTATACAATGCAAAAAATAATGGCATTTTATTTGTGTTAAATGCCTATCTAATATAAATTAATGTTGAATAATTTACCTCTAACCTTGAAAAAAACGCTATTCTTCCTTCTTTTTGGCTCTATTTTAAGCGCCTGTAATTGGTTTAAAGAAAAACCTGAGATTGCTGTAGTATTATCAGAGCATTTCAACAACAAACTGTACAACAAATTCGACACGGCAGTTTACAAACCTTTATTTAAGGCGAAACTTGAAGAACAACGTAAAGACTTTTTAAATCCGAAGGTCATTACCGCTTTTTATGAAAAGAACGAATATTTGCCTCAATTGGTGACCCGTTTTTACGTAAATGGACAATTGGATAGTTTAAAAAACTACCTTGCTAATAGTAAATTTGATGGTTTTAATCCTGAAATTTTTAACTATACCACTTACGAAAAGCAATTGCAGCTACTTAACAAAAATCAATTCAAAACCATTGATGAAGTTTATGAGCTGGTTGCTGATCTAGAGCTGAATGCCGCCTATGCGCTGAATAAATACACTAATTTTATGAGCTATGGAAGTATCAATCCAAGAAACTTCTTTAACCGCTTTTATATTCCGGTGCAGCGTCCCGACAGTTTGAAAATGGACTCCGTGTTGAACACGAGTGATTTAGTGTCCAAATTAAAAAAAGCACAACCATCTACCGATGCCTACTTGGCGCTTAAGCGAGCCTTGGCTAATTATCGCGATAGTTTAGGTTCTGATAACACCCCAGAAGTAAAAGCAATTAAACTGAATATGGAGCGCATGCGCTGGCGTTTGCCATTACAAACAGAAGAGTTGGTGGTGGTCAATATCCCAGATTTTACGTTGACATGGTTTAAACAGGGCGATACATTAGCTCATATGAATGTTTGCGTGGGGGCAAAGCGTGAGGCTACTTATGCCGAAAAGATGAAAATCTTTTTGAAATCGGGTAAGTTAGATGATAAACCTAAAAACCACGAAACACCACAATTATTTAGTGTTTTTAATGCCATACAAGTAAACCCTATTTGGAATATTCCGGTAAGTATCGCGAAAAGCGAAATTTATTGGATGGCAAGGAAAGACCCTTTTTATCTTTCGAATAATAACATTAAAGTTTATTACAAAGACAAACTGGTAGCCGACCCTGATACCATTGATTGGAACAAATACCCACGCGAAAAACTACCTTTTAAGTTTAAGCAAGGCTCCGGTGAGGGAAACGCATTGGGCAAATTCAAATTTGTGTTCGACAATAGTTCAAGTATTTATCTGCACGATACCAACAATAAGTATGGCTTTAAGTTAGCTAATCGTGCCATTAGCCACGGTTGTGTGCGCATTGAACAGCCTTTGAAGTTTGCAGAGCTAATGGTCAAAGACAAACATCAGTATGATAGACTGCGTATGGATGTAGATCTGCCTCCGATAGATACAACCAAGAATGAAATCTTTAAAAAGAAATTGGCCAAGAAAGCTGATACCTTGAATGTTTTTCAGTTGAAGCCTACGTGGTACTCGCCTCGTAAAAGTATTGGCGTGTTCATTGCGTATTATACTGCATGGGCAGATGCTAAGGGTAGGGTACAGTTTAGACCAGATGTTTATGAATATGACCCTATTCTTTGGGAAGCGATGAAGAGGTATATGTAGCCTTAATCTTGTCTATGGTAAAATAGATGTTTCGGGTAGAAACTAATCCTATTCAAACACTGGAGCTTTTTGGTTGTTTAGTCGTATATTAACAGATATTATTATGAAGTATATAGGAATAATAGCGGTGTTTTTATTGTGTGTATCTTGTCAAAGCTATCAGAAAACAGTATCGCATCAATATGAGATAGAAAACCTGATTGTAAACAAATCTCCATGTTTTGGTGCTTGCCCTATGTACAAATTAGAAGTGACCAAAGACGGCAAAGCTTATTTAGATGCCCGTAACTTTTTGAAGAACAATTTAAGAGGAAAATTTACTACCCAATTAACCACAGCACATCTGCAAAATCTAAACAATGAACTTAATCGTTTAGATTTCCCCAAATTATTAGATAAATATGGGAACAATAGGATTACCGATTTACCTGCAACAGATTTAGAAATACGTTATAACGGCCTTAACACAAAGAAAATCTATGACTATGGCAACCAAGGCACACCAGCGTTAGCCAAGTTTTACGCTTATGTAGATTCTTTAGTATATGCGCAACCGTGGCAAAAAACTGAATAATTTGCTTTCGATGAGGATGTAGCCACTATCTGACGATACTTAAAACTTATCAGAATATTTTTTAATCTAGAAAGAGGATCACTAGCTTTGCCTTATGGCGAAATCAATAGTGGAAAAAGAAGTACTTGCGGATGGGAAATTGAACGCTTTTGGAGAAAGTGTATGGCATCGTGAATGGAAAGAGGCTTTTCCCATTTCATTTCGTGAAAGAACCTTTTACAGTGAAGAGCAAGCTTGCCACCATCGTGCCGATGTGCATACGCCTTGCGGAACTACTATTGAATTTCAGCATTCGCCAATATCTTTAGAAGAACTACGTAGTAGAGAGGTGTTTTATCCCAATTTGGTATGGGTAGTAGATGGCAAAAAGTTCAAAGGCTTTAAAATCCTGAAACATTTACCAGACGTAGATGACCTTAAATTAGCCGATTACGAATTTTCCCATACCTCTAATCTCACTTTATTTCGCAAAACTGATTTGGGTAAACCTAAGCCCCGTTTATTGTCGCTTTCGCATCCAGAGCTTTTTGGAGTGAAACTCACTTCGCATTATTTTTCTTTTACTTGGAAACATCCGCACAGGGTTTGGTACGAAGCCAAATGTCCTATGATTTTTGATTTTGGTGGTTACTTTCTATATCGGTTGAAACAACGACCGCAGCTTTCGGGCGCCTACGCATATTTGCAGATGATTCCTCGAAAAGATTTTATTGCTGCTTATTTAGGGTAAATGTTTGGTGTTTACTGATTTGTTAATCAGTGTTTTATGTTTTTTGTCTCGCAATCTGTTTAAAAACATGCAACCCTTTCTGCGTTTACCCTGTCTAGTAAACAAAATAAAAGCTTATGAATAATATCTATACGCAGAAGATTTGTGGTCATTTCTTAATGTTTCTCAATCAAATGAAAAGAAAAAAGATGTATTTGGTTTTAGCAGTTTTTCTTTTGATATCAACAAGTTCGCATGCCCAAAATAAAGCTAAGGTAAGTTCAATTAAACACCAGCTTGCCCTGATAGATTCTGCTTTCAAAAACAATAACGTGGAAGCTTTTAATAGGCTTGTAGCATTGGAAAGTTTGAGAGAAGTATACGCCTTGACAATTGCAGAGAAGATTTTGAGAGTCCCGGGAAAATCAAGAGTGATCTCCATAAATAAGCATAGCGCTTATGTGATGTTGAGCGGATTATTTGTGTTTGGCAATTCTGGAGACGAAACTAATTTCTCTAATAATTATACTGGTGTGTATAAATTTGAACTGATTAATGGAGTGTGGCAGGTAAAAAGCCGGATTGAGATTGATCGTGTTAACCAAATCAAAAAGCAAAACATCTTTGCGGAATTTTCTCCCGGAAAAGGAATAAAAGTAGTTGATACTTTAGTTATTGATGTGAACGATACTATTGGGTTTGCCGTAAGGCTGAATCATAAAGCTCAAATCAGTAAACTTTCGCTTAATAATAAACAGGTTACAGACTTTTTATTTAATGGAGGACTATTATGGGTAAATGCTTCTAAGAAAGCAAAACAGCAGCTCATTATTGATTATTCGATAAATGTAGAACGGGACGAAGAGGATAAAAACTCCAGCTACTTTGCTGAATCATATGGACATATACGTAACCAGTACTATTGGCATCCTTTTTTCAGCTTCTCTAGCCCCAATGATAGGGCCGATTTTAATCTGCATTGCAAAATTCCCAAAGCTTACCATCTGGCAACTAGTCTCCCTCAAAAAGATATTGTTTTAGGCGATTACAGAATAATTAAAGCAAAATCTGGGAACCCCACTTTTGGCTTATCTGTTTATTATGATAGAAATTGGGAAGTAGATGTCATTAAAATAGGAGAGATACAGATGTCGGTTTATGCGGCAAAGGATTTTTCGCCAAATCGGGAACAATTGAAAGCTCATTTCTCTAAATACTATGACACTCTACAGAGATATTTTGGCAAACCGATAGGTAATTATCTAGGTATTGTACAGGACCGTTCAGGAGGAAATGGCTGGAAAAATAGAAGTAACGATATGGTGGTAGCCGGACAAAGTGGTAGTTATCTGATTACTGATCAACCTAATCCTAGAGCTATTTTCGGGCATGAGGTTGCTCATGGATGGACCAGCCCTACTGGGCCAGCTACCAATTTTTTGATGGAAGGTTGGGCTACTTATGCAGAATCGTTTATGTTGTCATCGGTTTATGGTCAATCCATTGTAGAGAAGTTTTTCAAGTCGCAGAAACAAAATTATCTCAATGGCAATTTTGAAGGTAAAAAATCTCTTTGGGACGATTATAGCAATAGTGGTATTTCTTATAGCAAAGGAGCTTGGCTGTTTTATATTTTAGAAAGTCAATTAGGAAAAGAAAAATTGGCCTTGGTGATGAGGAATTTTATTGCATCAGGGAAACAGACCATCCAATCTTTCATCACAGAAACATCCAAAGTTGCAGCAGTTAATATGGAGCCTTTTCTGATGTCGTGGCTAAAAAGTAAGGAAATACCTGCCTTAAAGGTGCAGATATTGAACAGTGCCCTTAAAATTCATCAACAGGGGGATGTTTTTATGTTTCCACTCGAAATTCAAGTCAAATTGAAAGACGGGAAATATATTAATCGAAAAGTAGATATATCCACGAAAGAGCAGCTTGTTCAAATACCAGAAGGAGAAGTTGAGAGCTACACACTAGATCCTAATCATAAGCTGTTGTTCAATATCGATTTGTAAATCGTGTATAGGTTGAAGTAGGAGTTAAATCAAATCCATCCAACTCTTTTTCGCCATAAATTAAACTCATTATCGTGAGGATGTAGATCAGTGCCTGCATACTTGCATTCTACAATGAGCCCTTCATCGTGTGCGCTTAAATGTAAAGCTTTGCGTTGCTGGATCATTTCGGCCTTATCTTCCACAGGATACAAGCCGCGATCATCAAACTGAGTTCCAAACTTTTGTGGCCGACCTTCAAAATAGCATATCCTGTCATGTAGGTAGGCGAGGTTTTGTGGATTTACGTCATTTGGAGCTTCTGATAATAGCGTATAGCACTTTTTCATGAGAGCAGGCTTGCTAATAGCGTGCTGCACAATTAACCAAGCTGCTTCACTGGCTTCTTCGCCAACTTTTGAGCGTGTAGGATATCCGATGGTGTTCATGATCTCTTCCAGTCGTGAGGCATTTTTTAGATGCAGTTGTTCCATCTCTGGATGATAGCCAGGTGATAGTTTTCCTGCTTTTAAAAGCTGCTCCCGCACTTGCAGGTCATGTCGAGCCATTGCAATTAACTCATTAGCGATAGACTTATCCATTTGTTATCTTTAAAAGCTGTAAGATATAAAAATCATACCTTTATTTCAACGCAGATTGAAACTGACCAATAAATAGCTATGAACTACCAAACATTTGAACCTCATGCTAACTTAGCTTCGGTAGTTAAATGTTATTGGACTTTAGAAGTCCCTAAGGAACCTGATTCGGAAAAGCAGCGTATTGTACCCGACGGCTGTCTTGAAATGATCTTTATTTTGGGAGATGATATCAAAAGATATATTTCCGAAGATGAATTTATCATACAACCTCGTGCCATCGTAGTTGGTCAAATTACGGAGCCATTTATTATTGAGCCTACGGGCTATGTGCATTGTTTTGCTGTTCGGTTTTACCCTTTCGGCTTTGCCAATTTTGTAAGTACACCCATTAAAGAACTGGCCAATAAAGAAACACCTATCGCACAAATATTTGGAGAAAAATCCTCCATAGCATTAGAACAGAGGATTATTAATGCTAAGGATGAACATGAACGTATCGCTATTATTGAAGACTTCCTTTTAAATAAGCTAAGCGAAAAAGCAACTATCGACCATGTGGTAAAAGCAACCATTGAAACACTTTTATTGACCAAAGGAAACACCTCTATAACCGCCATCCTTAAAAACGATTTATCTAAAAGAAGGCAGTTGGAAAGAAAATTCTTTAAACAAGTAGGGCTAAGTCCAAAACAATTAGGGAAAGTCATCAGGTTGCAGGCCGCCTTAAAGATGTTGCTCAGCCAAAAAACAGAAAATCTTACCCGAATTGCCTACGATAGTGAATATTACGATCAAGCACATTTTAACAGAGACTTTAAGGAGCTTACAGGAATAAATCCTAAAGACTTTTTGGAAAACGACAAAATGCAGCTCTCCACTATTTTTTACTCCAAAGATTAAACTGTCGCATTCATACAATTTTCGTTTAAATAGGCTCGGTAGCTTTGTCTTGTTAAACTAAACGAAAAGATATGAAAAGAAAAACAATGTTGGTTACCCTATTGCTTGTGGGCGTATTTGCAGCCTGTACAATCAAAAGTGGCTCAAATGAACAATCAAATAATCAAACCGTTGATCAAAAGGCAATTCGTATGAAAAATTTAATTTCAATAGTAGAAATCCCTGTGACCGATTTTTCAAGAGCAGTAACATTTTATCAGGCCATTTTAGGATTTAAGATAGAGGAAATGGAAATGGATGGTGTGAAAATGGGCGTGTTGCCAAATAACGGAGAAACGGTGAATGTAGTGCTGGCTAAGGGGAAGGACTATCAGCCCACTGCAAATGGAGCAATCCTTTATTTGAATGCAGGCGATGATTTGAAATCGGTTGCAGATAAAATAGAGCAGAACGGTGGAAAAGTGATTGTTGCAAAAACGGAAATTAGCCCCGAAATGGGATTCTTTGCTTTGTTTATAGATACTGAAGGGAATAAGTTAGGTTTACATTCGACACATTAATCCATTACTAATGAAAGCGAGAGTATTTTTTGTGATAATTGTTGTAGTGGTATTTTGCAGTTGGAAAATACGTGAGGAAAATCAGCTCAAAAAGGCCACTTGGTTAATTGGAACTTGGGAGAATAAAACCTCAAGGGGAAGTATCTACGAAGCTTGGAACCAGATAAACGACAAAGAGTTTTTAGGGAAAAGCTATGCGTTAAAAGAAAGAGATACCATGACTTTTGAGAGCATACGATTGGTTCAAGAAAAGGGCGGACTGTTTTATATACCTACAGTAAAAAACCAAAATAAGGGATTGCCTGTTCGTTTTGCTTTAACAACAATTTCAGATACAACCTTGATTTTCGAAAATCCTCAGCACGATTTTCCGCAGATAATCAGTTACACTAAAGTTGATAATGAACATCTCATCGCCAAAATTTCTGGCGTAAAAAATGGACAGACACGCAAACAAGTATTTCCAATGCAAAGAATAAAGTAGTTGGAACAGATTTTGTGCCTCGATAGAGTATAAACCAAATTGATGAATAAAAATCTAATAGCGTCCATTGCCCTAATGCTTTTGCTTTTTTGTCAAGTTAAAGCACAACAGATAAGTATTTTAAAAGATTCGGTACAGATTGGGGAACAATTTTATGTGCTTGAGGAAATTAAGCTAGAGGGCAATAACAGCAATGCCTTGATGAATATTTATCAGCAGATTCGGAGCCCTCACATTCTAGGCAGCTATTTATCGGCCATGCCAGAACAAAGGTTAAGAGCGAAAAAAGATACGCTTGAAGCATTGATCGCTAACGGAAGTTTAAGGGAAGCGGGCTACGGTTTCGAGCATTACGAAGTGCTGTATCACAAAGCTGGTTTGTTAAACTTATCTAGGAATATTCAATCCTACGGTTCACCTTTCGAGTCACGACAAGCTTATTGTTTCGATCTTCCTACTGGAAAAATGGTAGGTAAATCACTATTTGTTAACCATAAAGCACTTTTAAAAACTGTTTTAGAAAAATTGAACTTGCAAAAAAAAGGTATCAAGATTAATTTGGATGCGCTTGATCAATATGAAATCGTTAGTGATAAACGAGGTAAGTTAGAAGGAATCAAATTTTGGATTACAGATACCGAGAACTACCGTAACAGTGGCTATGAGATGTTCGAAGTATATCTAAATGAAAAAGAAATAAACCCTTTTTTAGCACCAATGTTTAAACAACGTTTGCTAGGCTACTAAAATGTATGATTAGCTTGCTATAGCAACGACAGTACTGCCCATAAGCCTCCTAATGAAATGATTACCCAAAGGATAATTCCTTGTAAAATTGGCTTAAATCCTACCGTACTAATCACCTGTTTTGATAAACCAGATCCAATCAAAAATAAGGTAATGGTTAAGCCAATTTTGGAAATAGCCACAATGTGGATTCCTAATTTGTTTACAAAAGGAAAGTAAGTATTCAATATAATGGCTAAAATAAATAAGCCAATAAAATAAGGGATTTTGATTTTGGCGCCTTTAGCCTTGAATAACCACGAACTGAGCAGAGCCACAGGAATGATCCAAAGCGCTCGTGTAAGCTTTACCGTAGTGGCAATTTGCAGAGCTTCATTTCCGTATCTGCTTGCTGCACCTACTACTGAGCTGGTGTCCTGTATGGCGATAGCACTCCATATGCCAAATTGCGATTGGGAGAGGTTCAAAAAATGACCTATCACGGGAAACACAAAAAGTGCCAGTGAGTTAAGGATAAAGATAGTGCCCAAAGCGATGCTTACTTGCTTTTCTTCGGCTTTGATCACTGGCGATATGGCTGCAATGGCACTTCCTCCACAAATAGCGGTACCGGCAGAAATGAGATGAGCAGTTTTTCGGTCCATTTTCAGTGATTTGCCAAGAAAATGGCCAATGATTAATGTGCCAATAATAGAGATAACGGCAAACACTAAACCTTCTTTTCCGGCCTGCAAAGCTGTATGTACATTCATTCCAAAACCAAGCCCTACTACCGAAAATTGGAGTAAAAGATGGGTGATTTTATGATTAAGATGCAAGTAAGGGTGACCTATCCATTGAGCGGTAACAATCCCAAGAAATAGGGCAAAGGGAGGAGAAACAAAAGGCGTTAAGCACAACAGCAGCAAGGAAATAAAAACAATTTCCCTGAAAGTAATGCTGTGGTCTAATATTTTTTTGAGGCTTCTTTTTAACGGTAATCTACTTTGCATATGTTTTTACAAATAATACAAAAGCAAAGTTCCGCAGAAGTACTAAAACTTAGAAATCACTAATGGCAATCTCCAATAACCTCAGGTTATAGCGAAATGTGTTTGAAGAAAAGTTCCTGTAAGCTGTGCATGTCGCCGTGATTAATGGCAAGATAAAAGCTACGTTCAATTTCCAGCCCTTTAATGTCAATTACCTTTAGTTCGTTTTCTTTCAGTTCACGGAAAATGGCATGCATAGAAAGGATGGCGTAAACATCCGAATGGCGCAAATACGTCTTGATACTTTCTATACTTTGCAGTTCCATTTCCTTTTGTAATTCAGAAAGCTGAATGTTTTTGGCCTTTAGTGCACTGGCAATCACCTCTAAAGATCCTGAACCAGGTTCTCGTAAAATAATGGGCAGTTTTTTTAAGTCTTCCGGTTTGATCACTTGCTTAGCATTTTGGTTGCTTGCTCTGGTGCACAATACCATTTCATCTTTAGCAATACAGTTGTACTGTAAGTTCTGACGTTTAGATTGCCCCTCTACAACGGCCAAATCTATTTTGTTCTCTATCAGCAGATTTTCTATTACTTCGGTATTGTTCGAAATCATAGTGATCTCAATGTCAGGGAATCTTTCCCTAAACGAAGCCATATATTTTGGAAGATAGTATTGTGCAACAGTAGTACTGGCACCTATTCGTAGCAAACCCTTGGAATTGCTAGAAAGCGCAGCAATATCCATGTCAATATCTCTATAAATATCCGTTAGCTTTTCAATATGACTATACAGAACAGCTCCGGCTTTGGTGAGCTTGATCTTAGTGCCATTTCGGTCAAAAAGCTTCACCCCATAATGTTCCTCAATTTCGTGAATATGTTTACTCACAGCAGGTTGTGAAATAAATAGCTCTTCTGCCGCTCTGGTAAAATTCAGTCGTTTGGCAACAATGTAAAAAACCTTTAATCTAAAATCATACATATCTTATCGAGTTGGGTCGGGCAGTCTTTTGCATGAGCAAAGATGCCCTTTTTGTTCGATAAATGATATGAAAGATAATTGATTTGAAGCTGTATGTCTGATCAATACAAAAGCCGTTGGTATTTGCCAACAGCTTTATGTAAAGAATAGAAATGATTATTTGTCAAATTCTGGATAAGGAAACCCTTTGCCAGTTTCGCAGAGAAATTTCAGACTTCTGAAGAAAAGTGCCCAATCAAAACTGCATGAGGCAAACTCAGGGGTATAAGCTTCCCAGCCATCATGATGGAATAGTAGAACACATCCCTTCTGATGAGCTTCTAATTCAAAGGTCAATGTGGTGCCTATCCAATCCTCAAATGCCTTAATGCAGCGCCATTTTACTAAGCTATAAGGTTTTAATTCGATGACTTCCATCTCTTTAAAATATTCAGGGCCAAAGGCAAACCGTAATATACTTCCCACTTCTGGTTTTGCAGTGGTATCAGGTGTCCACCAACCAGCTAAGCCTTCCTGTGTGGTTAGTGCTTGGTAAACAATCTCTACGGGTGTTTTAATGAGTAAGCGGTGAAAAATACTTTTGGTAGTCGTTTGTTCACCTTTATTTTCTGCCATTGCGCTAAGGGGCTCAGTTTCCTTTGGGGTGGCCTTGCCTTTGCCCGTGTTAACGAGCATTTTTAAGCTGTCTTGTATATAATGCGTCCATGCATCGTGGCAAACCTGATAACATTCGTAACTTGGCACCAAGCCCTGGTGTGTAAACTTCAGTTCGGTTTTACCCTCTTTTTCGGTGATTTCAAAAATAATAAAAGTGTCTTTCCATTCACTCTTATCTTCAGTGAATTTAAAATGGTTATCAAGCACATGCCATACCACTTTGGCATTGGCCTGCATTTCTGTAACTCTTATTTGGCAACGGTGAACATCCTGGTAGTGGTACAAAAACTCGCCATTGAGCTGATCAGTAGCTCCTTCGATATTTTCTGACCACCATGCCCTTACATTGTTAACGGCATCAAATACTTGCTGAGCCGAAGCATTTACCATAAATGAAGTGGTGAAATCTTGCTGTTTCATGATTCGTTGGTGATTAATGTTGATTGTTTGTCTATCTCAAAGGTACCGACATGAAGCTACCTAAATAGGGTGTGAAATAGACTTTGTAGGAGGTTGATTTGGACAGCTTTCTTTTTTAAATTTGTTAAATGTTAATGAGTTATCGTCAGAGCTGTTTGTTTTTACTTCTAAATCCTGCAATATGAAACATCTTACCATATTAGTGCCCGATGCGCAAACAGGCCCCAATACTTTATCCTGCATTATAGGTGCCTATCATATTTTTACGGAGGCGAATAATTATCAACTTCGAAATGGTAAAAAGGCAATATTTACCATTGAGTTGGCAGGAGTTTCTAAACAATCAAACTTTGTGAATGGTTTGCTAACGGTAATGCCGCAAAAAGACATTAGCTCAATTCATCAAACGGATCTGATTGTTATTCCTGCAATAGTGGCGGCTTTTAAAGAAATACAAACAGAGAATGTCCCTTTGGTAAATTGGATATTGGCGCAATATAAACGAGGAGCAGAAGTGGCAAGTATGTGTACAGGAGCCTATATTCTGGCATCAACAGGATTGTTGGACAAAAAGAGTTGCTCTATACACTGGAATTCAGCCGCAAACTTTAAAACATTGTTCCCAAAAGTAAACCTAAAGGCCGAAAAACTGATTACAGATGAATATGGCATTTATACTAATGGTGGTGGCTATTCTTTCTTAAATCTCATTATCTATCTGGTTGAAAAGCACTATGACCGTCCAACGGCTATTTATTGTTCTAAGATTTTCCAAATTGATATTGATAGGCAGGTACAGTCTGATTTCGTGATTTTTAGCGGTCAGAAATCACATGGCGATGAGGTGATTGTAAAGGCACAGGAATACATCGAGAAAAATTTTACCGAGAAAATATCTATGGAAGAACTTTCTAAGCGGTTTACCGTAGGAAGAAGGAATTTTGATCGCAGGTTTATAAAAGCTACGGGCAATACGCCAGTTGAATACCTGCAAAGAGTAAAGATCGAATCGGCAAAAAAGGAATTAGAAACTTCTCGTAAAACGATTAACGAAGTGATGTATGAAGTGGGTTATGCTGATGTAAAAGCATTTAGAGAGGTCTTTAGAAAAATCACGGGCTTGTCGCCGCTTGAATACAAGCATAAGTACAATAAATTGGAAATGGCCTTTTAGGTAATTGCTTAAGTGCAATTTATTGTTAAGTTTTTGGCTGCCAAACGAATTTGTGCAGCTATTTCCTCCAATCTTGTTTCGTTAAGATCAAAAGGCTCGGTATCCAAATTTTCATAGGTCTTTTTATAATCATATAGTGGAAGCTGTCCAGCTACGACCTCTTCTGCTGGGATAAACTGATGGCTATTGGCCTTAAATTTCAATGCACCAATAATGCCACCCTCGTAAATAATCTTGAATTGTTTATCCGCAAAAAGAATGGTGAGTGTTAAATTGTTTTCACTAGGAAGATGAATGTTAAATGCTTTCATAATGTTTAATGTGAGTTTGGACGATGATGATTGATTTTGTTCCAAGTTTGTACTAGCGGTCCGTAGTTGCCAAATAAAGGATCGCTATGAGGTAAGGCCACTTTAGCAATGGCAATGTCTGCTCTGGGGCGTTCTTCCGGCCGACCATAATTCATGTCGTAATCAACACCAGTAGGATAACCTCCAATACAAATTACATCATTTTCTTTTTGCAGGTTTTTATGGGCTACACCGGCGGGAATCACAATTACATCGCCTACAGCAATATAAATAACTGGTCCATCAGGTCCTCCTAATTGTAAGCGTGTATTGCCTTTAATTACTGCTAAAGCTTCGTGAGTATTGCTATGGTAATGATGGTAGGTGTAAATGCCCGCTCGCCAATTGTTGGTCCAGCCATTTTTTCTAAACAATCGCTTAACCTTCATTGCCCTGAACAGCCAAGGAAGTTCAAGAGAGTTTACGTAGTGCAGTACCGGAAGTTGGCTATTGGGGAAGGTCCCATCATCTTTCAGGATATAAGTTCTTAGTTCTTCTTGCATGTTCAATCCATCAGGTAATTATTAGAATGCAAACCATTAACGTAACTGGCGCTAGATGGTTTTTTTGGAAAATACCTGTTTTGATGGCGATTTATACCTGCTACCTATGCACGTAATGCTTGTTGCGTACAAGTTTGAGCCTAATAGCAAGATTGAGAATGGTGGTTTTTGCTTGACTTTCAGTGCCAAATCGAGTCTAATTTTTTATAAATTATTTTGAATCCATTTTCTTTAATTTATCTTTGTTACTAAGATACTTATATGATGAGAGAAAAGAAAGATGATTTGCTGGCACTGTTTAGAGCGGCAAGTAGGCAATATTCCGACGCTTCCATTTTCATGCATGAAGCTATATCCCGTAAAGCAGGGCTTTCAGGAGCAGACCATAAATATTTAGGGCTCATATTGCAGCACGAATCCATCACCGCCGGAGAGATTTCGAAACTTACTGGTTTAACCACAGGTGCTGTTACTGGTTTGATAGATCGTTTGGAGAAAAAGGACCTGGTCAAAAGGCAGTTTGTCAAATCAGATAGGAGAAAAGTAGTGGTGGTGCCAAATGTTGAAAATAGCATGAGTCTTTTAACACCTTTTTTTGATGAATTACAGCAGAAAACGATGGCCTTGCTTTCTACTTTTTCAGAAGATGAAATACAGACCATCAAACACTACTTTACAGAAGCCACTATGATTATGAAAGCAACGGCAGATCAATTAAACAAGAAATAAAATGGAAAGCCTAACCACCAACTATGTTACCAGAGCCGAAATATGGCTTTGTATCACCACGCTCCTCTATTTTTTGATGAATGGAGCACAGATTTTTGAAACGCTTGTGTTTGTTCCCAAGTGGGTAGCTTCTCCGCCCGATAATTTTAGATTATTAGTTGACGGCAATGGTACGAGCTTGAAACTTTTCTGGATCGTATTACATTCCATCCATGAACTCACATTTATACTTGCCCTTGTTTTCTGTTGGAAAATAGACCCCGTGCGTAACTGGCTTTTAATCCTCATGGTAGCGCATTTTGCCGTAAGAGTATGGACATTGGCATTTTTTGCGCCCAATATCATAGACTTTCAAAAAATAGCGGAGATACAAGTGTTTTCCAAAGAGCTGATCAATAGGGTTTCCCTTTGGCAAACGCTAAATTATGTAAGGGTAGCTATATTTATTGCGATATCCTGTGGATTTATTCCCTTGTGCATTAAGGTATTTGGATTACGCCATTAAATGCCTAACGTTAGCAAAAAAGTGTGTTCTGAAGAAATGATGACCCCAAGGCAAAAAGAAAGATATTTTATTAATAACTTTATCGTGTTGAAAAACTTGGGAATAAATATTGGCATGGTTGCATTATTCTGTTTGGGCTTTTTATTAATGTCCAATCAGGGTTACGCCTGTTCTAAAAAGACAAGTGCCATTGAAAGGTTTACCTGTTCAAAACAATCTTCAATAAAGACCGGAAACAATATTTGTTGCCAAATAGGTTCTTGCGAAAAGAATAAACATCACAATAACTGTAATGGTGTATGTGGGCACAGTTCCTGTAAATGTAGCCTATCCGTTTCATCTTTGAATTTGGTAACTCTTATCGAACTGGTATTAAATAATCATTTTACCGAAATTGAAAAGGAAAAATTCAGTGATCAACAAGCCTGTTATTCTGCAGGTTTTCTATCCATTTGGCTACCGCCTAAAATAAGTTAACATAAAGGCTTGCTAGCCCTAGGTGCGTCTTATCGAAATTAAAGTCCTTGTAAATCTCTAACAACATCAGCACTAATATGTTGATGATGATTTGCTATAGGCTATTAATATGTATAAATTTTTAAATAATTGATGATGATACATTTAAGATTTATGTCGTCAATTAAAATCAGTCAAAAAAAACTAAAAAAACAAAATGAAAAATATAACATTATATCCAACCGCTGTAGCTATGTTAATTACAGTAATCATATCATGCAGTTCGCCATCAAGTAAAACAGATAATAACAGTGTAAATGATACCACAACTAATGACACTTCAAAAAATCAAAATGCAAGTGCTGATGTTAAAAAAGGCTTCTCTATTGCACCTATAGTGGTTGATTATCTGTCTTTAAAGAATGCACTTGTATCTGGTAACGATAAAATGGCTGCAAGTGAAGGAGGAAAACTGTTGGCCACTTTGAATAAAATAGATATGACATCAATTCCCGCCGATAAGCATAAGGAATATATGGAGATTGCCGCGGATGCTAAAGAACACGCTGAACATATTGGCGACAATGTGGGTAATATAGGGCACCAAAGGGAGCATTTAGTATCGTTGAGCGAAGATTTAAAAGATTTAATTAAATTATTTGGCGCTCCGCAAAAACTATATCAAGATCATTGTCCTATGTTTAATGGTGGAAAAGGAGCCATTTGGTTTAGCGAAACCAAAGAGATTAAAAACCCATATTACGGTTCAAAAATGATTGACTGTGGTAGTATTCAGGAAACAATAGACAGTAAATAAAAATTTTAGCAATGGAAAATAGGCAAGAAAATCACCATGCTAAACACGCTCAGCATCATATGAAGCATTCCCTGGGAATGTATAAGCGATTTGCATTCATGGCAATCATCATGTTTTTTGCAATGTATTTGATCATGTATGCCATGATCGACGGTTTGCAAAATCTAATCCCTAACATCAATAATTTTTACATGACATTGCTAATGACGTCGGCCATGTTGCTGATAGAGCTGTTGTTGATGAAAGAAATGTATCCGAATAAGAAAATGAATTGGATCATTGCTGTCATTTCCGTAGCTGTTGGCATGTTTAGTTGGTTTGGGATTAGAGAGCAGGTTAATGTTGGGGACAAACAGTTTGTAAAAGGGATGATTCCTCATCATGCAGCTGCAATACTAATGTCGGAAAAGGCAAAACTTACCGATCCAGAGCTGATACAATTACAAAAAAATATCCTCGAAACGCAGGCCAAGGAAATTGAACTGATGAAAAGAAAACTTAAAGAACTAGAGAAAAGCAAATAGGCATTTGGTTCTTGCTATCGGATAAATAAGCCATCGTTTTTGAGGCTTGTATGGATAATCATGCCCATTATTTATAGCCACGGTCTGCGTTCTGTTGATCAAGCACAGGCTGTGGCTTATTATAGAATCAATATGTCGAAGAAAAAAATCATATTGGCCTTGGTTGCCATCTTAATTGTGATGCAGTTTTTTCAACCACAATCCAACCAATCTAATCAAACTACCAATTTGCACATTGAAAAATTATATGATGTACCACAAAGGGTAAAAGCAGTATTAGCCAAATCTTGCTACGACTGCCATAGCGATCATACGTTTTATCCATGGTATCACCGCATTCAGCCTGTAGCTTGGTATATGGCTACACATATTAATGAAGGGAAAAGAGAACTTAACTTCAGTAACTTTGGAGGGTATTCCAAACGTAAACAGCGGAATAAATTTAGGTCAATGTCAAATCAGGTGATGAAAGAAGAAATGCCTTTGTCGTCCTATACATTCATTCATCGCAATGCAAAATTGTCGCCAAAAGAAAAACAGATTTTGATTGCTTGGTTCAATAGGATGGAGGAGAAGAGTTCTAATGTTGATTAACCGTGTTAATTATTAATTAGATATCTGTAAATTTAAGAAAGTCAAAATAAAGAAACAGATGCAGACCATACTTGGCGCCAACGGACAAATTGCGGAAGAACTAGCTAGGGAACTCAAACGAAACTATACCGATGAAATTAGATTGGTAAGTAGAAACCCCAAAAAAGTGAATGATACAGACACTTTGTTTGCCGCCAACCTATTAGATAAGGAGCGGGCAGATGAAGCGGTAAAAGGTAGTGATATTGCCTATTTTACGTTGGGATTGCCCATGGACAGCCAAATGTGGGAAGCACAGTTTCCAACGATTATGCGTAATGTGATCGAGGCTTGTAAAAAGCACGGTGCTAAACTGGTGTTTTTTGATAATACCTACATGTATCCCCAAAATGGAGAGGTACTGACCGAAGATAGTCCTTTCCGTTCGGTAGGAAGAAAAGGTGCAATAAGGGCGCAAATAGCCGAAATGCTGTTGCAGGAAATGAAAGCAGGGCAAATTGAAGCCGTCATTTGTCGAGCACCAGAGTTTTATGGCCCCGCTAAAACGCAAAGCATTACCAACAGTCTTATTTTTGATGCCATTAAAGCAAATAAAAAGCTAAAGGTACTTTTGAGCGACCAAACGTTGAGAAGCTTAATATGGACACCAGACGCCAGTAGAGCCACCGCATTGATTGGCAATACGCCAGATGCCTACGGACAAACTTGGCATCTTCCTGTAGACACTCATAGGCTTACTTACAAACAACTGGTATCATTGATATCTGAAGTGTATGGAAAGGAATTGAAATATGCTATTGTTCCAAAATTTGTACTGAAACTAGGTGCTATTTTTAACAAACGGCTCAAAGAACTTCAGGAGCTTTTACCCAGATATGCTTCGGATAACATTTTTGAAGTGTCGAAGTTTAAAAAACGTTTTCCAGAATTTAAAATAACAAGTTATAAAGAGGGGATAACTCAAATAAAGGAAGAGCAGGAAATATAAGATTAAGGTTTTTGTCTTCCAACAAACGGTCCTTTGCCCAATAAAAAATCAATTGCTTTTTCAATATTCCGGTGGATGCTTTCCTCTGTTTTTAGATTGGCAATATACCTGACTATTTCTTTTTGTAAAGATGGACTGAGTTGGTCAAATACAGCTTTTGCTACGGTATTGTGCTTTAAGGCTTCCGTTAATTTTGGGTGCGGTTGAATGGTTCTGTCAGAAAGATCTAATTGGATGGTCACTTGAATACGTTCCCCAATACGTTTGGGGGAGTTTTTAAGCATCACGGTGTTAATGTAAAGTCGCCAAAGGCCACTATATTTGACTAAAGTTTGCTGATAAGGCAAATCATTAATAGTTCCTTTAATGGGAATATGTCCTTTGTCTTTACCTGCCTGATTGAAAATTTTAGCCAAAATAGTTTCCGGTATCTGAACGTATGGGTTGATCCCAATCAATTCTATGGTAGCCTCAAAAGCGTAAACTTTCATTTTTCAGTTTTAAGATATTCAGCTTAGAATGGGCAAACTAATAAAAGTCTCTTTCTTATACAAGTGTCCCGCTATGCATAGGACCTCCAATAAATAATATTTAAAGGAAATATGTTAATATCACCTTTCTGTACAAGAAAGGATAGAAACCGAAACATGTAAATAATTAGATTGTATTAGCAATATCATTAAAATGAACTTTATGTTATTGAACACAATCTTAAAATCTCTACAAAGTACGCTGAAGCAGCTAGCTTATTTCTTGTTCTTCTTTTCATCTTTTAATCAAATAAAAGCCGCTCCAATAGATACCACTATTTACTATCAAATAAAACCTATTCAGCTTTTGGATAGGACCAATTTAGAGATTACCTTACGATTTAAAGTTACAAGCGATACGGCTGTTCAGATCAACCTTCCGGTGGATTATTACGGCCTTCCTAATTTATATAAGTCCGTTACTTCATTTGAAGTTTTGGAAGGCGCACTGCAAGGTAATAATCTAGATCATCAACGAACCATAAAAGTGGGAGCTAAGAAACAAATTGAGGTTAGGTATCTCCTTTCATACGATCCATTGTTAATGGATACCTATTCATTTGGCCCAAACATCAGCAATCAGCATTTTCATGTGGCAGGTTGTCAATGGATGCTTCAAATAGGAGATTTGAAAAGAAAGAATAATTACCACATTACCATCGTAAATGGCCCAAAGAAATGGAACTATTATTCTTCGATGTCCAAAAAATCTAAACAAATAATCATCTCAAATAAGCGCTATACCGATTTAATTTCTACCATGATTGGGGGCGGAGAACAGCCTTACATGAAATTTAGTATCCACGGCAGGCCACTTTATGTTTTTATAAAAGGAAATTATAGCATTCCGTATCAGGATATTTTTGCTGCCGTTAAGAAAATTGTATTGCTACAAAGGGAGTGGTTTGTAGACCATGAATTCCCGTTTTACACGGTAACCATACAGCCAAGGAGTGGCATTATTGCAGGCACTTGTGTAAGCAATCTTTTTGTTTGCTTTGTTAAAAATGACATTAGTAGGGATCAATTGTATGGCATTATATCTCATGAAATGTTTCATAATTGGTTGCCTGGTAAAATTCGCATTAGCGCAGAAAATGCAGGGTTAAAGTACGAATGGTTTAATGAAGGTATTGCCGATTATCTTTCTAGAAAAATTTTGTTTGATGCAGGTCTCGTCACTCAAGAAAAGTTTGTGGAATATATCAACAACGATATTTTCAATATAGCTGATAATATGCATAGGGACGAAGATTTTGCTCAAATAATGCAAGCTGCAAAAACTGGGAAATATGATATATCTTATAAAAAACTGTCGTACTATAGAGGTGCTTTAATCGCATTCCGTTGGGATGTTCAAATGGAAAAATCATATTTAAAGTTCAGAGATTTTATGAAAGAACTTTATTTATTGGCGAAAGCTAATGATGGAAATATAACTGAACAAAACCTTTTTGAAATGGGCGAAAAATATAAGCTGGGTATTGCTAAGGACATTAACGAGTATATTAAAAAGGGCCGAAAAATTGAACAGCCCATAAGCGTTTTCGGAAAATTTAAGTTGATGCCTGACTCCATGCCTTCATTTTCGCCAGGATTTTCATTAATGGAGACTTTCAGGACTAGAAAAATTAGTAATGTTGTAGATGGAAGTAATGCTTGCCAAGCTGGGCTAAGGAATGGTTTAGATTTTATTGCAATTGAAAATTCAAATCGTTTCGCTAATGGATGGGACTTAGATAAGCCTATTGTGGTTACGGTAAAGGAAAATGGTGTACAAAAGAAAATATCATACTTTCCCCGTGGGAATCCTTTAACGCTAAAATTATATAGGTAGTAAATAGACGAACCAATTTGGTACTTTATTGATTTTGTAGTTTACTAGCATTTTAGACTGAACTATTTTTGCAAACCGCCAAGATATTTGTAGGTATTGATCATTACTCCCGTTGGGGTTTTTGAAGTGCTGATATATTCCAGCTGACAAGCGTCAACTTCGTTTGCTAAGATACGTTTGCCCTTGCCCAACAACACCGGATAAACAATTAAGATCACTTCATCCACCAAGCCCGCCTTTAACAATGGGGAGGTTAATGATATACTTCCAGAAAGCACAAGGTCAGGTCCATCTGTAGATTTGAGTTCGCTAAGCTCTTCAATGATATTGCTGCCCAAACTTGTTACAGGGCCCCATTCAAGACCTTCGGGCCTGTGTGTGACCACATATTTATTTGCCGAGTTAATGGCGTTGGCCATCGGGAAATCGCCAGCAGTTGGCCAGAAACGCGTCCAAGCATCGTAGGTATTCCGGCCAAGCAAAAGGTCAAACGTTGTTCCGTAGGCTTCGAGTAGCATGGCCATTCCAGCTGCAGAGCGAAATGGCGTAGTCCAAGCGCCGTAAGTATAGCTTTCATCATGCTCAATGACCCCATCGAGCGAGATATGTTCAAAAATCCTTATTTTTCTCATGATTTAGTATTTGCTTATGATTTCAAAGCTACAAAGGGAGATATGCAAATACGAGGGGGAGTTGGGACAATAAAGAGGGGGGATTACCTCTGGAGAAAAGTCATTGGCCAACAGTATATTCCTTTCCATCAACCACCAATTTGCAGCTTGGTAGCAGTTGTTGGAGCATTTGAAGCTGTTTATTTACATCCTCATGTCCGTTAGAGCTAAAGTAAAGTTCTTCCATGGTTTTTGCACCGCCCATGCCAAGTAGGCCATTGATGGTAATTTTTGTGCCTTTAATGTTAAGTAACCTAAGGCTTGGTAATTGGCACAGATAAGGAATAGCATCATCATCAATTTGTGCGCAGTCTTTAATGCGTAACTCTGCTAAATATTCCATCCCGTTAAGGTTTTCGATACCAAGGGCTGTGATTTCCGTATCGTTCAGGTCAAGCATTTCTATTCGCTTGATCCGTGCGGCCATCAGCCTCAGTTCTTCATCGTTAATACGACTACAACGTAAGTCAACATGGTGATAATGCGGTGGCACCTGCTCAGGATTTTCAATACCAAAGGTTTTCCAAAACTCCCTTTCACGTCGTTGCAGCTTGAGCAATTGCGTATAGCCCATTGTTTCCTGCTTTCCATGCTTTTTCCTTTTCATGCCAGTTAGTGCTTAGCCGTTTGATTCCGCGGTAAAAAATTAAAAATAGCAAAGCCGCTTCCTTTGCGCAAACTTGACCTTAAAAATCCCTATAAATAAGTATTGAAGTTAGACTGCCAATTTTTCAATTTTGGGAGAGAACAAACTAAAGATCATGAGTATGCAACGAATAATTTTGATGCTAGCGCTGGCCTTGACCACTTCGGTAGGCTTTGCACAGAAGAAACAACCAGCTAAGAAAGCTGCAACAAAGGCGCCGGTGAAGGCTAAATATGGCGCACTGGCCATTGACAGGAGCAACGGTTTTTATTTTGGTTGGTCTTCTGATTATGCAACCCTGAGCGAAGCCGAAAGTAGGGCAATTGAAGAATGTAAGCGTAAAGGTGGCGATTGTACAGTGGTACTGTCTTATTCGGGAACGGGCTGCGCCGCCTACAGAACCATTGATGGCAAGGTAGGCACTGCCTTTGGTTGGGGCCTTGCCGCCACTAAAGAAGCAGCAGATGCCATTGCTACCAGAGAATGTTTAAAAAGAAGTAATGGCGCTCCGGCACAAAACTATGTGTGGAGCTGTAATTCGTCCAATAGTGCACCGTTAAAGGAAATTTATAATGCCAGCGATGAAATAGAAGCCCCAGTGAAAGTAGGTAACCAGATCTGGAGCAACAGAAATTTGGATGTAGCTACTTTCCGTAACGGCGATCCTATTCCAGAAGCCAAAAACCCTGCAGAGTGGCAACAGTACTGCAAGAACAATAAACCAGCTTTTGTTTACCTGAACTTTGACCCTAAAAACGGAAAGAAATTTGGCAAACTATATAATTTCCATGCGGTAATGGATCCCAGAGGATTGGCGCCAAAAGGATGGCACGTGCCTAGCAAGCAGGAATATGAAACGTTAATGGCAACCCTTGGAGGCAAGTATGAGTCGGGCAAAAAGATTAGGGGAAAAGCTGGGTGGGACCTTCCTGATAAAAAATATGGCGAGTATGCAGGTAATGGTACCAATGAATCGGGCCTTAATTTCCTACCTGGGGGAAGAGCATGGGATAACGAGTACGACAAAGAACCCAATGTCGCTTCAGTGTTCAATTATTATGGCGATGGGCAATGGTGGACTTCAACCATTGATGGACCAAGCCGCTATAATGAGAACAGTGGTTATGGCTACTATAGAAACGGTTTTGCCTTTGGCTTCAGTTCCTATAAGAAAAACCTAACCGGAGTAGGATCAGAGTCGCCACAACGAGGCTTCTCCGTTCGTGTAGTGAAAGATTAACCATCAACAACAATAAAGGCTGTGCTGAGGCGCAGCCTCAAATTTTTAAATGGCCTTGCTTTGCAGGGCCTTAATTTTCAGCTCTTAAAACTTATTGTTAGTTTTAGGGTAAAGTACCTCAACTAATGATGCCAAAACATATCGTCATTTGCGACGACCACCTTCTTTTTTTGAACGGCATTGCCGAACTGCTGAAAAATGCCGACCATGGCTATGAAATCACTAGGTTTAGCCGTGCCGAGGAATGTAAGGACTACCTACGGAATCATAAGGTGGAGGTATTGATTTGTGACCTGAATATTGGCGATACCGATGGATTTGTATTGTTAGAGGAACTTAAAGACCAGCTCAAGGACACCAAAAAAATCATACTTACAGCCTATTATGAAGATTTCCTGATCCAAAAAGCCAAAAGAATGGGCATGGATGCCTTTCTCAAAAAGGAAACCACCGCAGAGGAACTGATCAAGGTGATTGAAATGGAACCTGCCAGTGGGTTCCAAACCAACGGCAAGGACAGTAGGAGCGTAGATGTTTACCGGGCGATAGACGAGCCCATCGTTAACAAATTCAGAATATCTAAACAAGAAAAAGAAGTGATCAAGTTGATCATTAAGGGGCTAACCAGTAAGGAAATAGGCGAGGCCCTCTTTGTGAGCAAAACCACCGTCGATACCCATCGACGAAATATCTATAAGAAACTTGAAATCAGCAATAGCAGTACCCTGATCAAATTTGCCCATGAGAATAACCTGCTTAGTTAGTCTTCTGCTACTATCTTGCCTGTCAAAAATCTTTGCGGCTACCCATCCGCAGGTTTCTGTAACGGCGGCGTATGCACTGGATCATGGTTCGCAATGGCAATTGGCCGAAGCTAAGCGGGAAAGCTTTAAGCCCTTTGTAGCGGAGCAAAAAATCAATATAGGCTATAACCGCGACGATGCCGTTTGGTGTTATTTCAAAATCAAAAATAACGATACCCGCCATAACGTGTCCACTTGGTTAGGCTTCGACAATTACCATATCGATAGCCTGAGTATTTTTGATGGGCAGCAGATTACGCTAATGGGCGATCGTACCACAGGGCGAACCGCCTTTATGAGTGCGCTAGCCTATCAGTTGCAACTCGAACCCGGAGAAGAACGTATCTTTTGGGCTAGGCTCAAAAAACGCACTTCGTTCTTTGAGTTCTCTTTTCGTTTGGCCGATTTTGATGAACTAGAGGCCCAGTCTTCCAGAAAAATGGCCTTAGTTGCCTTTTTCATCGGTATTGCCTTTCTTTTGCTCATGATCAACGGTATCCTGCTTCTCATGACCAAAAAGCGTTTGTACGCTTATTATATCTGTTATTCGCTGCTAACGGTTTGTTATGTAGTGGTCACCACCAATTTTGCCAAGCACTTATTGTTTCCGAACCTATTGCTGCTGAGCGAAGCAAGAGTGTTTAGCGGCGCATTGTGGTACATTGCACTCAGTTATTTCCTGTGTTGCTTTTTGCGATTAAAAGAACATCAACTTTTCAAATACAGGCTCATCAACCTTTTGTGTGGGGTAAATTTATTTCTGGTCTTGCTCTCGGCAATTTTCCTATTTATTTATCCCCATGCAGATTTCAGGTATTTCTTCATTTCGGGCTATGTGGTATTTATGTTGGCCATTATTGTACTTTTTTGGGCAGCCATTACCCATTTAAGGATAGAAAGGGACCAAGCCATTTATGCCCTTTTGGCCTTTGCCCCACAATTGGTTTGGGGTGGTTGTCTGATCCTAAGAACCTTTGGGGCTATCCCTTATGCACTTGGCGACAATTGGATGGTTTCTGCCAGCTTATATGAAGTATTCTTGTTTGGGGCAGTACTGTCAAGAAATTATGTGGAAGTGTTTTTAAAGAACAGCCAGCTGATGCGGGAGGTGATCCTTGAAAAAGAAAACTCACTCCGCACGATCAACCACGTGCAATTACGGGAGCGCCGTAACATTGCCAATATTATTCACGACAACGTAGGGAGCAAGATTGCCCATATCATTCACCTGTTTGATATGAAAAATGGCAGACTAGCCAAACAGAATATCAGGGAGCTGGCCAGCGACATTCGCGACATTTCCCATAAAATACTTCCCAAGGCGCTTGACGAAGGCGCACTGGTTTCGAGCTTGCGTAGCCAAATAGCCATTCTGAATGCTGGATTGGACGATGCCGAAATAGAGTTTTTCTGTTATGATTTTCCTGAACGAGTTGAGCAGAAATGGGTATATGACCTGTACCTAATTGCCCTTGAAGCCATCAGTAATGCCCTTAAACACGGAAAGGCACGTTTGGTGACCATTGAGTTTTATGGCTACGCAGACAGCTACCATTTCCAGTTTACCGACGATGGCTGCGGTTTTGATGTGCTGCAAACGGGTATGGGCTTTGGCTTAGATAATATGGAAAAACGTGTGGGTTATTATCAGGGCCATTTCGAAATCAGCAGTGTGGAAGGACAGGGTACGGTGATCCAAATAGTGATCCCCGCATAGGTTGTGAAAGCTTGGGCCGTTCTAAAATTACCAGCTACCCAGCTACCAAATGAGTTTAAGAGGTTAAATACCTGAAATTTGGGCAGAATACCCAACTTAAATACGCTGAACATTTACGGCAATTCGTTTGTTAGTGGAAAAGACACACACTGAAAGAAATGAGAAGAGAGATCACGATACTAGAGGACGACAGGGATATCAGAGAGATATGTACCTATTTTTTCACGGGCGAAGGATTCCAGGTAAACAGTTATGGTAGCGTTGAGGAGTTTTCTGCTGCGCCCACTACCACAGCTATTTTCCTGCTGGATATTAGACTTCCTGATGGTAATGGACTTGATGTTTGCCGCAGGTTAAAGGACGACATCCGTTATGAAGGGATTCCAATCATCATGATGTCTGCACATATGGAGACCTCTACAATGATGAAACGTTGTAAGGCCGACTATTTTATCGCTAAGCCCTTTGATTTGGATGATTTGCTCGAACGCGTAGAGCAGTTGATGGCCTAAGGAAAATCTGCTAAGCTTTTAATCAAACTATTTTACCTGTTTTAGGTAAATTTTAAACGCTGAACCTTTTCCTATCTCGCTCTTCAAAGATATTTGGCCGCCGGCAGCCTGTAGCAATTCCCTCACCAAGTAAAGCCCTACGCCATTACCTTCCACTGTTTTTTGTACCCGATGGAATTTGTTGAAAATCAGCTCATAATTTTCCTTGTCAATCCCTATGCCGTTATCGGTAATACTAATCACTGTGAAATCATCTTCCACATAAGCTTTCACCATAATTTCCAATCGGCGGTCGGGAGAACGATATTTAATGGCATTATTGAGAAGGTTATAAACCACACTTCGCAAATTGCGTCTTGCAAAAAATACTTCCGTAACATCCAGTTGATAGGTAATGAATGCTTCGGCCTCGGCAATCTGTTGCGCTAAAGTCAATTTCACATCTTCCAATATATTCTGGAGGTCAATCCGTTCTTCTACGGCCTGGTGCGGATGCTCTGCCCATCTAGACTGTACTAATTCGTACACAATGGTTCTCATTTTCTGTAAACTATTGTCGAGATAGCCCAATAGCTCTGGCAACTTTTCTATGTCGTCTTCAGAAAGCTTTTTCAGCATTTGGATGGTAAGTCCCAATGCCGTTAAAGGTGTCTTAATGTCGTGGGCTATGGTGTCGATCAGCAATTCATTTTCGGCAATCAGGCGCTCCAGTTCCCTAAGGTCCCTGATCCTCGACGTAATATCCACAAAGGTGATGATCACACCATTCGTCCGATTTTCCAACCTTACCTTATACGGAAGGATATTCATCTGGTACCAGCGCATATCAATCGTTTGGATTTCCTTTTCCAAGATTTTTCCGCTTGAAATTACCTCGTTAATGTTATCAATGATGGTGGGAAACCTAAAATTCTCCTTTATGTCCTCAATTGGTTTGCCTATGTCATCCGCTTTAAGGCTGAACTGCCTCATTGCCGGTGGCGTAAATTTCCTCAAAATAAGATCTGCATCTACAAATAACTGGGGAATAATGGTATTGCTGAAATAGTTCTCCAGTTCCTCGTTGAGGATTGTTAACTCGCTGATCTGTTCATTTTTGCTCTGCATTGAATTTAATATGGATTAAATAAATAACAGATAACCAGTCGGAAAGTTTAGCAATGCATATAGTAATATGATCAAGCCAGTTAATGAGGTGATTTTCCTAGTTAGACCACTAAATTTATTTATTTTAATAAAAATAATTGAAAGTCAATAAATTATGGTTAGGTTTGCAGCTTAATAATTATAATATAATGCAAAACGGAACAGTAAAATTTTTCAATGAAACAAAAGGTTTTGGCTTCATTGTCCCTTCAAATGGCGATGCCGAAATTTTTGTACATATCTCTGGCTTGATCGATCAAATTCGCGAGAATGATTCAGTTAGCTACGATGTAGAGCAAGGTAAAAAAGGCCTAAACGCAGTTAACGTTAAGATAGTTTAAGAATTCCTTCTTATAATTGAGAGCATCCGCCTATTTGCGGATGTTTTTTTTTGCCCTTTTTTTGAATAAAGGTTGTTTTTAGACTTATAGGAAATTGGCACCTTCCTCTACAATCTGTTGATTCCCTCAATACCTTCTAGTACCATCCGGCGCATTGCTCAATTTTTTTAAACTAGGAAAATTTTTCGTTATGTCCTGAAAGACAGGGGCAGAATAAAGATGTTACAACTTTATGGAATATATTGAATTTCAGTATGTTATGTGAAATTGCTATCTTGATTTTTATTCACAAAAACATTTGAACTATGTCTAAAAAGTAGAGATTTTAATCTTTAGTATGGTATTTAGCTTTATGTTGGCGCACGCGTGTCGCGTGTGCATCAAAAAAATAAGTAAAAACGTAAATAAAATATATAACATGAGCCGTAAATATAAATTCCACAACGAAGAAGGCTTGTATTTCGTAAGCTTTGCGGTGGTAAACTGGATAGATATATTTGTACGACCGCTATATAACGATATATTGTTGGATAGCCTAAGTTATTGTCGGAATAATTTGGGTATGGAGCTGTTTTGTTGGTGTATTATGCCAAGCCATGTGCATTTGATTTTTAGAACAATAGACCACAAGCCAGAGCTAGTGTTAGGAAGATTCAAGGAATACACATCAAAAGCTTTAATAAAAGCGATTAGGGAGAATACGAAAGAAAGCAGAAAAGAATGGCTATTGTGGATGTTCGCAAGAGCAGGTGCTAAAAGCAGTAACGTAAAAAATAACCAGTTTTGGCGGCATGACAACAGACCTATAGAACTTTGGAGTGCAGAAGTAATTGCACAGAAAGCAGATTATTTGCACAACAACCCGGTTGTTGCTGGTTTTGTAAATGAACCGCACGAATGGCGTTACAGTAGTGCCATTGATTATAGTGGGGGAAAGGGCCTGATAGAGATATCTTATTTATGATAAGTATAGGGAAATATGAAAATGGTTATGATGAGCACACGCGGCACGCGAATGATTATAGCTTTTCACACGCGACACGCGTGCGCCAGCGAAGGTAGAGATTTTAATCTTTAGCATGGTATTTAGCTTTATGTTGGCGCACGCGTGTCGCGTGTGCATAAATGAAAAAACAAATTAGTTCCACGCTAGTGCGTAGCCAAAATCAAATAAAGTATATCAAAAAACAAATGATATTATATTTTTGGTAAGGATAGGTAAATTAAAAAAGAATGATGGCCTGCACATGCGACACGCTTGCACTAATGAAGGGGCATGATAAGAAATAAAAAATAATATTTAAAATATGGCAAAAAAACTAGATAAAATAGTCATTGTAGACCTAGAGGCCACTTGTTGGGAAGGAGCAACTCCAAATGGAATGGAAAGTGATATTATAGAGATAGGTGTTTGCTTGTTGGATATTTCCTCTGGAGAAATTACCGACAATAGAGGAATTTTGGTTAAACCAGAACGATCGGAAATCAGTCCTTTTTGTACAACATTAACCACTATCACCCCTGAAATGATAGACCTTGAGGGTATTTCTTTCAAACAAGCTTGTACAATACTAAAAAAAGAATACTTATCGCAAGAAAGATCTTGGGCTAGCTTTGGTGCTTATGATTTCAAACAATTTCAGCGCCAATGTAGTGCTTTGGGGGTAGGCTATCCTTTCAGTCCATCACATATCAATGTGAAAACACTTTTTGCACTAAAAAAAGGATTGGATAGAGAGGAAGGGATGGCTGGAACATTAAATATCTTATCGCTCCCCTTAAAAGGAACACACCATAGAGGGGTTAATGACGCATATAACATCGCTAAGATATTGAACTGGATATTAAAATAAGATAGTGTATAGCCTGTACTTAAACCCGTTTTTAAAGCTATAGAATAGATGAGGTCTTGCATACGCTACATGCGTCCGCAAAAAATAGATGTGAAGTGTAACCAAACGACAGCGACAACATATAAAAACAATGCAAAATATATTATTTGATTTTATATCCAAATACATTTCCCTGACGGACGAGGAGAAGAACGCAATACTTTCGTTAAACCTATTCCGCTCAATAAAGAAAGGGACGATTTTACTCAAAGAAGGACAAAAATCGAAAGATAGCTACTTTATTTTAAAAGGTTGTATCCGTACCTATTATGTGTTAGATGGTGAGGAAAAAACTACGGCTTTCTATACAGAAATGGAAGCTTTGACTCCTCCCTGTGTAATCAACCAAACTCCATCCGAATATTACGTGAGTTGTATAGAAGATACCATACTTACAGTTTCAAATGCTGATATGGAAGCGGAAATCAACGGTAAATTCCCAAAGTTCGAAACGATGTGCAGGATGTTATCCGAAGAAAATTTAGCTAAACAACAAATAGACTTTGACGAGTTTAAAACTTCTTCCCCCGAACAACGATACTTAAATTTATTACATAAACGGCCAGACCTTATCCAACGTGTACCGCAGTATCAATTGGCGAGCTATTTAGGGATGAAGCCTGCCTCGTTAAGCAGGGTAAGAGCCAGGATCACGGAAAAAAATAAAGGCTAAGGTTCATTTCTTAACTTAAGTGAACGAATTACGGCATCACGCCAATCTACCTTTGCATATCATTTAAATAATATATTGATATGCTAAAGAAGATTTTATGGATTGGACTTACCTTAATATTGGCAAGCAGTTTACAGGTGAACGCACAACATGCCCAACAAGACAGTACTTATCAAAAGTATTTTATTGGAAGTACGTTCCTGATGCTCGGAAACTTTATTCCTAATGACCGAAATCCACCTCATTTTATACAACTAAATGTTGGATATAGGATTACCCCCAAAGATGTGGTTTTCTTGGAATTAAAAAGATCAAGGTTTGCTTACCCACTAGGTATTCCATGGGGAAAATCATTTGATGCACCCGGAGAAAACTATCCCGGGCATGTGCGCCAACATGTAATTGGATTGGCATACAATCGTTTTTGGTGGAAAGGATTATATACGGCCGTTCATGCCATGAATGCTTTTCAAAGGTATTATGACGAGGATGATCAAAAAATAGCGAATGGATTCACCTTATTTATGACCTACCGTTTAGGCTACCAGGTTAAAGTATTCAAAAACCGTTTCTTTATAGAACCCTCTATTGGTTTAACCCATTGGCCTATCAAAACCAATACCCCACCATCATTTGAACAAAAAGAAAGTAAATGGCCTGGATACTTTGGTTTTGAACCTGGCCTTCATTTTGGGTTTAATTTTTAGTTGATCATTAATGAACGCAAGAATATCAGATGCAGTTTATGCATCAAGAAGGAATAACAATGGAAGTATATGGACTGAAAACTTTCCACCCTAAAGTTTGATACAACAACTTTCCTTGTGCTGTGGCTACTAGCATATTGAGATAAGCATTTTTAGAGATGGCGATTTTTTCAAGTGCTGCCATTACAAAAGTTGCAAGACCTTTTCTTTGATGATTTTCTGCTGTAGAAATTCTATCATAAACAGCTAAGCCATCTACCATCACAAGATGCCCTATAGAAGCCAACTCCCCATCCTTATATATCACTTTAACAACGGTTGTCGCATGATAGCTGTCAAACTCTAGGTGATAACCCTTGGGTAAGCTTTTACTTGGAATATTCATTGGCGAAACACAAGACATCATATATCCTTGCGGTTGAATAACCCACCTATCAGAGATTTTATTTTTGATTTCTTCGGGATGCGCACAAACTTTTAGGAATACCCAGGTTTCACTAATGGTCTCTGAAAGCTCAATAAAGTCGTTGTTAAGTGCTGCAAACACATAGCGGGCTTTTTGTTGCTCCTCACCAACATCAACCTTGTAGCCAGATTTGAACTTTTTGGGTAAAGGTAATTTGCGTGATAATGCCCATGCACTAAGCCACTTCTCTAATATATCCGAAGGGACGCTATTTTCCATTAGTTAACAGTAATAATTAAGCTTAAAGATAGGGATTAATCTAAATTTTTGGATGATTTGTTCGCTCTCTATAGAAGGAAGCGCTCATCCTATGGATGGTCTGGCTGCGCACTAACGTGGTAAGTTTTCATCTGATTCTGCTTTTCCATTAAACCTCATAAGGAGCAGGACTTATACCATCAAAATACTCATAAATAAGTATTTTTCGAATAAAATCCTTGTTCTAATTTTAGTATAGGAATCAGGTGATAGTAAAAATAAAATGGCGTTTTGTATAAAATTTATAGCTGATGTTGTTCAGTTTTGTGCTTTACTGGGTATTCAGGCTGGGTTAACCTCATTTGCATTAGTTCAGGAACAAAAATCACTCCTCTGGCGCAAACATACCAACCAAAGGCAAGATGTATTTGGTGATCTAGGGTATAATGACGTACGCTCTAAAAATTAAAAACTATAGTTAATAAAAAACCAAACCATACCTCTTTATTACATGAAAAAAATCGTCATTGCACTCAGTCTATTAATGGTTGGCGCTAAACTCTCTGCGCAAGAGGCCACTAGTGTAGTTATTAGCGAGGTTTGTGGCGGAGGTACAAATCGCCGTGATTTTGTGGAACTTTATAACCCAACATTTGCAGATATAGACATATCTGGTTGGATGGTCAAATATAAATCAGCTACAGGTAGCCAAGCGTCCAGCGCAACTACCATCACATTTTTACCTGGAAGTATCATTAAAAGTCGCGGTTACTTTTTGGTTGGATTTATTGGTACGCAGGCAGGCTTTGTTGCAGATGCGGAAAATACCGCAATAGACATGTCGAGCAGTACTACCGGTGGTGGCCATGCGGCACTATGTCGACCAGGAACAACTGGACCAGCAATGTGGAATAATCAAATTGTAGTTGATTTGGTGGGTTGGGGTACTGGTAATGCTCCAGAAGGTACTGCCGCACCTTTTCATCCGTCGCTTGGGGGCAGTTTGGAGCGTAAAGCCTCAGCTACTTCCTCGAATGCAACTATGGCGGTAGGTGGAACTGATGCAGATAAAGGAAATGGTTATGATACCAATAACAATTCGGCAGATTTTATACAAAAAACAGTATCTAATCCTCAAAATAGTAGTTCGACCTTGGAACTGCCAGATTATCTTACCCAGTTTAGCAATACCTATCCAAATGTTTCTTCCATTGCTGCTCATTCTTTTAATTTAAACGTGAATGTAGATAGAAGCGGCAAGGTATACTACGTGGTATTATCAGATGGCGTTATGGCACCCTCAGCTGCCCAAGTAAAAAGCGGAACGGATGGTAATGATACGCCGGTTGCCTTTAGCGGTTTCATCAATGTTGGCAGTTCCAATACTACCTACTCAACATCGGTTACTGGTTTAACCGAAAATACAGATTATGATATCTACCTAGTTGCAGAAAATTATTATGAACGGCTTCAGGCTAGTGCAACCAAAGTAGAGGCAAGTACTATAGGAGTACTTCCTGTAGAATTCTTAGATTTTAAAGCATCGCTGCTTCCAAATCGTGTAAAGTTAGATTGGAGCACAGCTACCGAAAACAATAATGATTATTTTTTAGTAGAAAGATCTTTAGATGGAATAAGCTATAAGTTGCTTAGCACCGTTAAAGGAAGTGCATTGAGCAAAAGCAAACGTAGTTATACCGCTTATGATGAACAGCCTATACATGGCAATTTGTATTACAGATTGAAACAATTCGATCTAGACGGTAAGGAAAAAGAACTGGCTGATGTGTCTGTTGATTTTAAGTTTGCAAAAGCCGAAGTAGCCCAAATATATCCTAACCCTACACAAGGCGAATTTTATGTATACTTGGCACAGTACCCAGATCATGATTTTGTGCTGGAAGTAAGGGACTTGTTAGGTAAATTGGTTTACAGTGAGGACGTGAAAAAATCGACGGCTGAGCACTCTTATTTGCTGAAACCATCGAAAAAACTTGTTGCTGGGCAATATATAGTTTCAATAAAGGGAAGTAAGCTTATTGCACCCATGAAATTGATTGTTAAATAGCGTTGATTAGTGTTAGTTGGTATACTTTTAGCAAAAATAGGGCTACATAGCCCTTCCAAATACTGTCGTTATTTTATTTACGGACATCGGCTGCCTTATCAAACCGTTTCAAACAACTATCTAGCGGTTGGCCCTGCTGATAAATGCAATCACAAAACTCTTCACAGGCCGCGGGGTTTTTACTGCCAAAGCATTGATTTCTACACTCCGCTTCAGAATTGCCCGGCCCTATTTCGTATAGATAGAAAGTGCCAACTATGATAAAAGCCAATATCGCTAATGAACCACCAAAAAATATAATTCGAAGACGCATACCCAAGGGTTTTCGTAGTACGGGTGGTGCTGTCTTGGGCTGTTTAAATGGTAAAATGTATTTTAACCTGTCGTAATTCCAAATCAATAAAAATATGCTTGCCAATAGCAGCATTGTGCAAAGCCGGGTACCTGCAAAGCGGGTAGCATAAGTGAGTACACAAATATTTAGAATTGTTGGAAAATACATCAACGCACCAAGCAGCGACGTTCTGGGAATCAGTAATAATATAGCAATGATGATTTGGGCCACTCCAATAAAAGTATAGTAGTATCCCGTTAACTGCAATGCATCAAAATAATGTCCTAACGGATTATGATGGGGGAGGCCCTCGGCGAAACGTTGGCCCATTATTTTAACGAAGCCTGCTGGAATAAAACTCGCTGCCAAAGCGATACGACAAAAAACAGCAAATCCCTTCAGCCATTTGTCAGACTTGGCTTCATGATATATTTCTTCAATTCTATTCATGCTTTTTACGATTGAATATTTTACAGAGGAGATAATGAAAAACGATGGCGATGACAGACCAGTACAACGCAAATGCAACAAGCAGAATTGGCGGTGCCGCATCCTTATCCTGCCCCAAAAAGGAGAGGGGCTTTATCAAAATGTATTTGATAGGATATAAAATTTTAGCCAAGGTGCTTTTCCATCCTATTGATGATTCGGCTCCCGGAAACCATTCTCCATTCGCAGGAAAGAGCCTAACTTCAGGTCCCAAAACAGAATTAGAGATAAATTGAAAAGCAAGCGCCGAAACGAGAAAAGCAATAACGAATTTTGTTCTTGATATCTTCATGCTGTAGAGTTTATGATAAAAAAGCACTTTGAAAAACAAAGTTAATTCATTTGCTTTTTTCTTCAAATACTTTGAAGAAAAAAAATGTCTGTCTGCTAGCAAAATATCTACTCTTAGAAATGGAAAAACGATGGTTCGCACCAATATGTTAATCTTTATTTCGTTTAGTGGTGTTCAATCTGCTGGTTTTAACAGTGTTTAAGGTGTGAAAAAATGTCTTATGCTTTGTTTTGCTAATTTGTTCAGAATATCTTAATTTTTGTTTCAAAAAAGTGGATAACGTTAACTTCATTTAAAAAGATGTTTAGACATACAGGAAAGGGGCGTACCTACTTGCACAACCTGAGGCTGGCATCGCTTTTGTCGGGGGTTGCGGGTATTGTAAATATTGTAGGTGTTCTAGGTCTTAACACATTGACGACTAATATTACGGGTCATTTTGCTTTCTTATCTGAGGAGTTTGTCACAAAAAATTACGGTCTTGTATGGACATATCTAGTCTATGTTGTGTTCTTTTTAGCCGGGGCATTCGTTTCAAGTATCTTAATTGAAATCGCTGCCAGGCGCAATATGATTCATTCCTACGCGTTGCCTATAAGTTTGGAAATTATGATGCTTCTGTTGGTCAGCTATGCAGGTGGGCCTATTGACGACCGGTTTCCCTCAAAAGCCTTCCTTTCGTGTATGCTGCTATTTGCGATGGGCCTGCAGAATTCGCTGGTGACCAAAGTTTCCCAATCGGTAGTACGGACTACACACTTGACTGGATTATTTACCGATTTAGGAATAGAACTCTCACAATTGATGTTTTATAGGGGATTGCCGGAGCGTACTGTCTTAAGAAAGAACATCCTGCTGAAAGCCGCAATCATCGGTTGCTTTTTTATAGGGGGACTTTTGGGCGGTTTTATTTTCCTCAAGCTAGGAATCAGGACGCTATACATTCCGGTTGCCTTACTGGCCGTGGCACTTTGGTACGACAGAATACTTTTAAGAATTTACCACATCAGGCGTAAATTAAGAGACCACAATTGAATGTCCGTTGCTCCTTTGGTTGGTGTTGTCACCAATTCATAGCAAGCTAAAAATTATGGCCTCCCAAACAAAAAAATCCCCATCTATTTGATGAGGATTTTTGTGAAGCTGAGGGTACCATACACATGCCTTTTAAATACCCTTCAGTCCTGTTTTTTTAAGTTTTTTTCCGCCAAGTGCCACGGGAGCAAAACCGGTATATTTTCCATGCAAGGGCCCTTGCACGAAGCCATTTGATTTGAAAGAACGATATTAATCCTATTAAATAGTTATTGTTTTGCTTAAAATGACTACAAATAATTTTCTGAAGAAGGAAGTATATTTTTAACACTTTAAAACACGATGACTGTTCTGCAGACTTGGCTTCATTTGTCAGTTGCTTTTTAAAGCTATTGCAATGGGTTTTATCTTTGTCTTTTCTTCAGGCCCGTATAGTCGCTTTCTGTCTTAGCTATATGTTTGTTTAATGTTCTTTCACAATGACGGTTTTTCTGAACGAATGTATTTCCCGCCACAATCATTAATATTTATTCATTTAATTCTGGTTTTCAAGTTCAAGTACCTTTTTAAACATTGGATCTTGATTTAAAAGAAATTCCTTTCCATAAATATTCGCTTTCGTAGTAGTACGTAGGTGTAGGTGTTCAATAGTATATGGAACAGAGTATTCCACATGATTCTGGAAAATATCACTTACGGTTTTAATGTTTGTCAAATCGATTTGTGGCTCTACTCTGAAAATCAATTTGCTGTAAGGTAACATCATCACAATAGGATTGGTCTGAAGTCCACCGAATAGGTCAGGCGTCTGTCCAATGCTTATCAATTGCTCACTATTATTCGCTAAACTTGATAGATTGCTCGCAGAAGAGTAAATATATCTGTCCTGTAGTACATAAATTTTTCCAGTGAAAGGAAGTTTAACCTTGGTAGGAACCACAAAACTGTAGGATTGCTTGATATAATACATTTCTGTTCCTTTCAAAGTTGGAATATCGACTTTGAATGTGTGAGATTGTCTTCTTTCAACAGAATCTCGATTTATCTTAAAATATTCTTGATTGTAGGGACTAAAATTTCTTCCAACTACAATATTTAGTTTTAAGGTGTCCTGCACAACTGATTTTAAAAACCTACTGTAGGTATTATCACTTCCACCACCATTACCCCTAATGTCAATTACAATCGAATTGACTTTGTTTTTTAAAATAATTGCTTCCAATTTTTGTTTTACAGAATCTCCCAATTCTTCTTTCATCATTGGAACTTTAGCATAGAAGATACCTTTTTCTTCAAAGTAGTGAGTGATCAAAGTGTCATTGTTGTTGTTGTATCCGTATTTCCAATTCTTTTCCTGCAAAATTGATAGGCTATCCTTTTTAGTTATATCCAGATTATATTTGTTATTTCCCTTATCAAGGAAAACCAGTTTTAAAACTCCGTTTTTATAATTTTCCGGATGTGCGTAAAAAGTCTCTTCGTAAGTCCTATTGTTTGTTCTGTCCCAACGCAAAGGCGAGACCAATTCTGTAAGGCCAGCTACATATTTGTGTATTTCAATTCCATTGCAACTTATTAATTTCATAGATGCAGGATAACTGATTTCCCTGTATTTGAAAGGTAACAGGTTATAATATTCTCCAGCTGTATAGATTAGATTTAGGTCTAGCTTGGTGTAGTTTGCATTTTTGAAGTAGTCAGCATATTGGTAGCTGTTTTTCGTAGATGAACTATCAATGTTTTTAACAGATCCGGATGGAATCCAGTATTTTATCAAATTGTCAAGTGAACTTTTCCCTAGTCGACTGGTGTGACCGTCTTGTGCTACATTGATTGTTTTTTGAATTATTTGAAGAAATCCCTCCGTCGTGGTCTTCTTGTTGATTTGACTTCGCAGATTTTTAGCTTGTTTCTCAAAATCAATTCCTCTAACTTCTTTGTTGTAGTATATAATTGGACTTGTTTGCCTGATATATGACACTAGTGAATCATGATCTTCCAGCATTTGTGCATAAGATAATTTTGGAAGATTTTCGGGATTACGTAATCGGTGTTTTGAGGTTGAACAGGCAACAAAAAGACAAACCATGATTATTAAAAGATACTGCTTCATTTTTTACTTTCTTTTGAACGCAAAATAAAGTAATGCAGAAACTCAAAAATTGTAAAAATCGTTCAATCTATTTTTTTATTGTAGATCCAGGTTAAATCATTTTGTTGTATAGAAATTTTATCGAATAATTGTTTCGGGGAATAACCTGAAAATAATTTGAAGTCATGGATGAGATGAGCCTGGTCATAATATTGATTTTTATAGGCAATTTTCGTTAAGGAATGTGGCTCATGTAAAATTTCATTTAATACATTTCTGAAGCGTATTGTTTTGAGATAGGCTTTAGGACTTTGGCCTAGATTGTTCATGAATAACCGGTACAAAGTTGGGATACTTATTTCAAGCATCTTGGCAAGTGTTTCAACGGTCATATTGACACTGTTGTATTTAGAAATGTAAAATAGCGCATCTTTCAATTTATAAGGGATTTCAAATCTCAAATTGCTTAACAATATATGTTCAATTATTTCAGCTCGTTTTGAAAAGCTGTTTTCTTCAAATATTTTTTCTAAAATAGTGGAGTCAGCTCCTGAAAAAATATCGAGAACGTTATTTGATACCATTAAATTATTATATTTTTCACAAGTAAAAGCTCGCAAAGCTGAGGGATGGAAAACGATGCATATTTGATCAAGACGAGAATTAATTTTCACGTTGAAAGACATCTTGTGAAATCCATAAAATCTACTTGTGAAATTTGTATTTCCTTGATTTATAATGCAGCTATTGTTGCTATCAATATATTCAACATGGTTTTCCTTGTAAATAGCAAGGCATAGATTATTATTTGGGAATGTGGTATAATTCAAAAAATCACTATCTGTTTTTTTAAAAAATAAGAAGTATTGAATATATTTTCTTAAAATTTCTGTTCTAGGTTTGATAATGACTGATTTCATTCTACGGTCTTAAAATATTTACACTTTATCAGTTTATTCTAAGAATTTTAAAATAGCAAAAATACGAATTTGATATTATTATTGTAGATTTTCTGCAAAATTTGCACACTGATAAATTTGTTAAATATTTAAACCGAAGCATATCCCAAAAGTGGCCATATACTAGGCTCTTAAGCACGTATTTCCATGGCAGGTCTGGTGTAAACATGAATTTTTTTAACTGGTATAAGAGGAGTGTAAACAGTGTTACAATTTTGGACGTTTTTTGACATCCTAAGATAGAAAAGTGCCACGGCAAATTTGAATGTTTTTATCTATGCAAAGTCCCATGAAGGAAGCCATGATTTAAAGGGAACAATATGGGGCAATAATGCCCTATTGGGCATATCGTTAGTTGTCGTCATATCATTCCTTGGAAAAAGGAAGAAAGGTTCTTCGGAACGGAGGAAAAGATCTTCGGAAAGGAAGGAAGGTTCCTCACCTTGGCACAAATTTGTCCGTGTGGTTTAGTTTTTGATGACTTGTGCCTGTCAGTGCTGAATGCAAACGAGAAATATTATGGTTTGCCGAACAGTCTGCCGACCAATTCATCCAATCCCGGAACCATCAAAAACGGGGATTTAATGTTGCACGGTTCAAAAACACTGGTACTGTTTTACGAGACCTTTTCAACATCGTACAGCTACACGAAATTAGGCTCGGTAGATGACATAATGGGGTTGGCAACCGCGTTGGGCTCAGGCAATGTAACCGTTACTTTTGAAATGGAATAAAGAATAAGCGGATAACAAATAGTTCGGATAGCGTATGGGTTAGCCATCCAATGGCTTAAGAGCTCCTACCAAAACTCTTACAGGGCCCAATAGTCCTGATTCAAGTAAAGGTGAATTTTTCTCGTAATGCTTCCATGTACTAAAGGTCGTTCGTCCGCCAGTTGGCTTATCTAGTCCTTTGGCATACCAATTGGGCAGTTTTTTAATCCCTCCTGCGCCACCAATGGCTAGCTTGGTTTGGGAAGCAGGTGCTGCGTATTCGTTCTCTTCTGGAAACTGCTCGTCTCCAATCAATCGGTTTGGCCAAAGGTTGGTAACTTTGATGTTTAGCCTGTTGTTGCCTTGTTGGATTGCGGAGGTGATATCCAAAATATAGGGCTGGGACCAGAGCATAGCCAATTTTGTGCCGTTAACCTCGACTTCTGCAAGTACCTCCACCCGCCCCAAATCCAATTTCACCTGATGTGCATAAGTTGGATGCGTAAAAGTGAAGTCAATCAGATATTCGGCAGTTCCAGCAAAATATTTCACCACAGGATCTTCATGTTTTTGAAGGCCAATAAGCTTTTCCATGGTGATCTCTTTGGCAGGGCCGTTCGGTTGCGGAATGTTGACCGTCCAATTTCCTTTAAGCTCCTTTGCGGGCGGTAGCGGCGGAACGTCAAGCGTTTTTAGCGGTCCGCTACGCCCGTGTAACACATATTGGCCATTTTTCCACAAACATAGGCTTTGTTCACCAGCCATTGTTACGGTATGTTCAAAGTCGGGATCGGGCAAAACAAGATCCGTTTCTTTTATTGTTTCGGGAGGCTGTACGCTCGAAGTAAGCCTGATGTCTGTGATTTCTCCGTCATAATAACTTGCTAGATCATCTTGGTAGGTTTCATCAACGGATGGGTGTACCTTATATCGCGAAGCTATGCCTGTCTTGATCAGCTGATGGTTCAAATAAATTGAGGGAATGTTGTCCTTATAAACCAAGCTTAGTTTGGACCAGCCTGATAGGGGGAATTCGGCAAATAATACGGCGTGGATAAGATCATCTGATCTTTCAAAAAGTGCTATGCCATTTCTGCCTACGGTGAATCCGCTGCATGCGTGTCCCTGCCCATAATATTTCTCCCCAGAGGCTGGATACAATGCATAATGGTCGGTCTTGCGCTGACCATAAAACCCGTCTTCCCTTAGAGAGATGTCTATCTCGGGCTTGATCCAGCAGGTAATCGTAAAATTACTGTGGAGTTGGGGATAGATACCCCTGGGCTTTTGTGCTTTGCTTTCGCCACCAATTACCAGTTTCCCATTTAGGTAAACATCGGTAAAGTTTATAGGCTGTTGCCTTTCGGTAAAAACGATAAAAGCTGAACCAGAAGGCTCGATCAATAGAGGAACTACCGTATGGCCATCTTTGATGGTGTAAAAAATGATAGGGGTGACCTCTCCCGTGATAGGATTCCACAGTGCGGGACTTTTGTCTTTCACACGGAAGCTACCTAAAATGTTTTCCCTCCTGCGCCTTCTGTTAGTAATAAAATAAATGTCCTGGCCTTTTTCGTTGCGATGGATGAAATTGATGGCTGGATCTGCAGTTTCGGCGGTATAGGTGAAATCAGGACCAAGTTTAAGTTTAACCTTTAAAATCTTTTCTAAATCTGTATGGTGGAAGACACGCCCTTTGCGGTTTCCATTTGCCCCATGCCAGATTTGGTTTACAATGGCTTTGAATTTGCCATCTGCCAGAAATTCCTTCACTCCAAAGCCTTGGCTAGGCTTTTTCCCAATTAATATGAGGCCATCTTTTACCAGCCCTTCTATTTTTTCCAACACAGGAAGCGAAATGACATCGATATCTGGAAGCACTAACAGCTGATAGCTCATGCCCCATCCATTTTCAAGCCTACCATTTTTCATTTTACATTGCATAAGGGTATCGGTGTTGATCAAATCATAGTCGTACCCGCTAGGAGGGGCCCATATGCTGCGCTCAGGATCGATGGTTTTTTCTGGTGCGGTCTGTCCGATGTAATAGGCAATATCAGCAACAAAAGTGCCCTTCCTAAGCATAAACTGACATCTGGTTAAATAGTCAATCCATTCTTTTGACTTATAGAACCAAGTATTTGTACGGTCAAAATGTATGCCCCATGGACCCATGGTCATGCCTGGGAGTGCAGTGGGATGGGGCTGGTGGGCATAGCGATGGAAGATGATTCTGGTTAGCCCTTTGGTGAACATGAAATCGCCAAGACTTTTCATGGAAAACGGATACTGTTGCCATTTGCCCGAAGCTGGTTCTGCAGTAAAGGCTTCTGCACCTACTATCGTTTGCCCCTTGGCATGGGCAACGGAAGCGGCCAATTTCATCGTGCGGCTCAACACACTGTTGTTGTATAGCATCGTATGGCCGGCCCAGAACTCGCCCATACTGATATCTACCGCCTGGCCGATCTTCATTTCCTCGAAATTTCCGCCTTCATAGGGCTCGGTATAGGACAGGATGCCGTGCTCCTTGCATCGTTCTGCAAATCGACCGTAGTAATTATCGGCCATTACTTCGGCCTGTGCATGCCTAAAATCCCTTAAAAACCTTTCAGATAGCTCTAGGCTGCCAACAATACGCCCGGTCAGCGCTGGTAAATAAGGAAGCAGATCATATTGTTTACGCCCGGCGAATTCCATTGGAAAATTCGATGACCAGTTCTGTAGCCCTAGTTCGTAGCTGTCGATCAATAATCCTATTTTGCCAACCTCTAAAGTTTTCATCAAAGGCAGGATCTGAGCAAACATTTGCTCCCAGTGGAAGTCGAAGGCAGTCTTGCTGAATTTGTCACAGTCTAGACCTGTTCCAGTGCTTGGCGCCGACTTGTTCATTCTTCCGATGGCAGTATGTCCCATTCGAAGTACAATCCATTGTCCATCAGGGAAATTAAAGTCCAATACACCCTCATCGGAGAGGTGACTGCTCAGGTTTATAATTGATGAGGGATTGATGGTTTCAAGCTGCGCACTAGCTTCACTTAATATTGGTGTGGGTTTGCTTCCAGGAAAATTAGCTTTCGACAGCCAGTTTGCTATCCTTTGATTGGTCGAAAGAGATAGCGTAAAAATCTTTATGACACCTCGGAAAGTCAATCGGTAGTGCGACGAAACTGTCGTGTCAAAGTTGGCGGTGATATAGCTCGGGTAACTATTGGCGCTTTCCTGGCTTTCGGCACTTAGTGACTTTATGCTTTTGAATGCGACACCGTCGGTGGTATGGTGAAGGTGAAGCAGGCTATTCCCAGCAGAGAGCATGGTAAAGGACTTTAGGGAGCGAGGTTCTTCGAAAATAAGGTCTATATAACCATCGACACCTGTCGTTCCGAATGTATGTGGTGTTTTGAACTGCCCATCGGCGTTCATTAAACTTAGATCTATGGCTTGTCCGTTTACAGCCATCGCTTTAAGTTGAGCAGCCCAGGCCGTATCTTCTCCAGAAGGTGCAGGAAAGGCTATAGTAAAGGCATCTCTATAATATCCCAATCGCTTTGGGGGCTCTGGAAGGTTAACTTGCGGCTTACTTCCGCCTTTAACCGTGGTTTCGCTCCATGTCAATTGCTGCATTCCTAGCTCAGGAGTAATCCAGGGGCCACCAGTGGAGGACCATCCAGGGCAATTGTGCATGGTAAATTCCAAGTCTAGCCGCTTACATTCTTTTATGGTATGTTTAACCATCTCCAACCATTCTTGACTAAGGTAGGATATCGGTCCTTTTGGAATACCAGTGCCTACTTCGAACATTTGGAACCCCCCTAAGCCGATGGCATGCATAGCTTCCAGATCAAGGGTAATGCCTTGCTTGGAGATGTTGCCGTTCATCCAATGCCACCAAGTATGGGGAGCATAACCTTTACCTGGGGTCGTAAAGGAAGGATTTATCGAGGCGGATTTTCCTGTGCTTAGTACAGTTAGCATCTCCGAGGGCGTAATCCAGGTCAACAGTCCAGCGGTTGCGGTTTTCTTGAGAAATGATCGACGTTTCATCATATAGGCTTACATTAGCATTTGTCCTGGCGTAAAGATTTGTCCAGGATACCAAATATAATGTCGGATGTTGATAAAGATCAGTAGAATTTTATCACTTTATGATACGCTTTGGGCGGTAGCTAACCCTGATTGTTACAACTTTTTGAGTGGACAGGAAACATTGATCTTGGCGCTATCTCTAGCGACTAACTGTCGTATTTGTATTATATTTCGCTAGTAACGTATTAGTTATCAATTGTTTTTCAAAATTAAATTTGATCAACTAATTGCTTTTGGCCGCATGCTTTATTGTTGCTTGGTACACAGGCCATGTATTGAGTTGCTAAAGAAGTGAGCCAGCCTAACCTTAACCAAATATGTATGAAACAAAATTTACTAAGAATGCTTCTTGCATTTTCGCTGACCATTGGCATTGCTTTTGGCACGGCTGCGCAAACATTGCTGTCGCTGAATAAACCAGCATCGGCATCAACCACAGAAGGTTCCTACTCCGCGGCTAATGCCGTAGATAACAGTACGACAACTTTCTGGTCATCAACTTCTAGTGGTTATATCCAAACACTCACCGTAGACCTTGGAAGTGTTCGGGACATTGACCATGTTGTGATTCAATTTACCGATGATCGATATGCACTCACTTTCGATATACAGGGTTCGACTAATGGACTAACTTGGAAGACCATAAAGACTATTCCGCCCACTAATGTTCTTACCTTGCTCACCATCAATGAAACCTATGGTTGGTATAGGTATATCAGGTTTAATGGCCGTGGTAGGGCCAATACGGCAGGTTATCGTATCAAAGATTTTAAGGTTTACGGAGATGGGGATCCTACCAGTAGCCAACAAACAGATATGAATACTGTCGCTGGGAGGTTAATCAGTCAATATTCCACGCAGGAAGCGAGTGACCTCACTTTTTTCCTCACGACTATGACATCGAATGGACAATGGCCAGGTGTAACTTATACTGGTGATAATTGGACCAGACATACGCTGTGGCTAAATCGGTTGGCACAAGCCTATCGCAACCCAGCAAATGTTTTGTATAATCATCCAGATGTACCTGCCAAATTTATGCTGGCGATGAGGCACTTTATAAACGCAAATTATGTGTCATCTAACTGGCATGATAATGAAATACGTTCGCCGAATAATGTAGTCTCGGCCTTATTGCTGATGAAAGGGGCCATTCCTAACGATTCTCTGATGACTTACGCGGCAACTGTGGTAGACCAAACTGATAACCCAGACCATAGAGGTGCCAATCGATCGTGGGTTTCTACCACAATGATTCGCAAAGGTTTGGTAATGAATAGTTATAAAACGGTGAAGAAAGGTTACGAGAGTATGGTTAATGGGCTAAATATTGCTAGCATGAGCGATGCCGAGGGCATTAGGATCGATAGCAGTTTCCATCAACATCGGACCCAAATCCAAACGGGTGGTTACGGAATAATATTCGTCGATGATGAGGCGAAGTATCTCAATATCGCCGCTGGAACAAGTTTCAATTCAATTTATACAACAACGCATAAAAACAACCTTAGGGGCACAATGTTAGGTGGCCTTCGCAACCTCAGTTATCGCAATACACTCGATTTTGGAATTATTGGGAGGTCTGTTAGTGGAGCCAATAGTCTTGTAAATAAGATTTCGGCTGGTTTATTGGATACACAAGCGGTGAATGATCCCCTAAACAACGCATCCTATCAAAGCTGGAAGGCCCATCTTGCTGGCGCTGCATTTCCATTTTCAAGAGCCAAACACTTTTGGTTATCAAATATAGTGGTCAGTCGAGGTGCAAATTTTTATATGTCCGCAAAAATTGCTTCTTCACGTAACACAGGCACCGAAGCTATAAAAGGATCGAATTTAAAAGGTTGGAATTTGCCTTTCGGAGCCACCAATATTATGGTTACTGGCAATGAATATGATAATATTTTCCCAAGTTGGAATTGGTCGCGTATTCCAGGTACCACTTCCGAAATGAGCGAGGCAGCGGCATCAACCACATTTGGAACAGTAGATGGTTACGTGACTGCTTCCAATACTTATGGTGGAGGCCTTTCCTATAATGAAGTAGGAATCATCGCCTTTCAGCAAGATAACAAAAGGGGAGTTACCGCAAAGAAAGCCTATTTCTTTATGGAGAACATGATGGTTTGCGTAGGTAATAGCATTGTGGCCTCAAAATCGAACGAAATCGTGACCACAATTAACCAGACCAAGTTGGACGGAGGTATTACCATTAGGGACAGTAGTGTCACTTATACCTTCTCCGGCGATTCACTTACCACGAATAAACTCAACTGGGTAAACCATGGACAGGTAGGGTATATGTTTCCCAATGGTGGTTACTTTTCCCTTACAAATAAATCTCAAACAGGTACTTGGGCAAGCATTGGCGGTGGATCTGGTAGTGTGACAACCCAAATGTTTAACCTTTACGTGAGACATAGTCCTACACCAACCAATCGTACCTATTATTACATTGTAGCACCAAACAAATCGGCAGGAGATATGCCAACGCTCTATGCCAATCATGGATTTGAGCTGATTAGCAATACTGCTAACATTCAGGCCATCCAACATAATGGTCCGTTTAAACAATATGCGATTGTTTTTCATGCGCCTGGGCAGGTGACCATGTCCGACGGATTGGTCGTAAAATCAGATAAAAAAGCTATTGTACAACTGAAGAGGTATACGGAAAATTTTAGGATATCAGTTTCTGATCCTGAATATACTGGGGCCAACATTACCGTCACAGTCAACGTACAGTTAACAGGTCCTAACGCCTCTTATGCAAATGGCGAAACCGCAATCTCTTTTACAACCTTTTCTGGAGATGAAAAAGGAAAAACCAAAACAGATTTTTATAATATATCAGGTGGGGGATCGCTAATGGCAAGAACTGATTTGAAACTTGACGAGGTCAATATCGACAATTTGATTGAAGCAGGATCAGTAGTTCTTTATCCTAACCCAGCTACTTCCGTATTAACACTCAGTAACATCTCAAAAGATGCAAAAGTGGAAGTGTACAATATCTCGGGACAGAAATATAAAACTGTAACTGGCAATACGCTTAGCGTTGGGGAATTGGCCACAGGCACCTATCTTTTGCGCATCACTGATAACGGTAAGATTATCCAGAAAAAATTCATCAAACAATAGCAAACGCTTATTGTCACCAAGCTATAATAGGAGCTGCAATTTGATTGTGGCTCCTTTTTTGGTTAAAGGGAATTCCTCAATTTGACATAAAAAGGAACGTGCACCTGTTTTTTCTGTGGGTCCAAAACCGCTTTAGCCGCCTGTATTCCCAATTGTTCGAAATCTGTAGAGATTGTGGTGATACCATTAAGGATAAGCTTTTTTAGCGGCGTTTCGTTGTAGGAAATAATGCCTATTTGTTTTCCTATTTCAAGATCGGCTTTGATAGCTTTCTCTGCCAGAACTACCAGATCATCTTCAGTGAGCGTAACGAAGGCGCTGCCATCTATGATATCTCGATCCGCTAACTGATGGATAACCTCATAATTGAAGGCATATTGGTTGCAGAACATGCGGAAGCCTTCAACGATTTCTTTGGGAAAATAGCTTTGCTGAGGAAAGACCAGTTTGAGCGTATTATATTTTGAGAGTGATTCCAACATCTCAGAGAGTGCATCGTAAAGGTCGTTCCTAAAGTTTTGGTAAACGCCAGAATAATCGCCAGCAAGGTTGCTGATGCGCTTGTCGAGCATGACAAGTTTGCTTTTGTCTATTTGGTTGATCACTTCTTCCGGAGATTCGCTTGAGTCGGTAAAGTGTGGGATGATCACGTAATGGGTATAGCTGTCTTTTTTATCTAGGAGCAGTTTTTTAAACAAGGGAAAACTGTTATTGTAAATATAAAGATCTACCATGGCCTCTTCATGTAGGTTCTGTACAAAAGAATCGTAGATAATCTTTTTGTGGGCACTCAATTTATTGAACAATAAACATATCTTTAGTTTGCTGCCAAGGGAGGTGTTGTTGATGAAATAGCCTTTGCCGGGAACAGATTCAATAATACCGAGTTTACGTAGTTGCCGGTAGCCTTTTTCTGCAGTGTCTCGGGAAAGCTCCAACTTAAAACTTAATTCATTGATAGAAGGTAAAGGATCATTTTTTTTAAGAACCCCCTTTTCTATAGCTAAATAAATAGAATTGATCAGCTGCTTATACTTTGGGGTAGACGAATACTCATCTATATTAATGTAGGAGTTAAGATCTAAGGGTCTCATTATCCAAATATAAAAAAGCTAAACATATATCAAATACAGAACAGTACATAACAGCTAAGCAGTTAGCAGGTACTAATTTTAGAAAACCAAATATTAATTAAGTATGCAGGCATTTTTAGGAATTATTTTTCACTTTATAGGAGGCTTTGCTTCTGGTAGTTTTTACATTCCCTATAAAAAGGTGAAAGGTTGGGCTTGGGAAAGCTATTGGATTGTTGGTGGTATTTTCTCTTGGCTAATTGTACCACCTCTTGCTGCTTTCTTAACCATTCCAAATTTTTGGGAAATCATCAGAGCTGCGGATCAAGACACATTGACACTTACCTATTCCTTTGGTGTATTATGGGGAATTGGTGGCTTGACCTATGGGCTGGGTGTGCGCTATCTTGGCGTATCATTGGGCAGCAGCATCATTTTGGGACTTTGCATGGTACTAGGTTCAGTATTGCCATCTATCTACTTTAGTTTTTTTCCAGAGCCAGGCAAAGATACTTTCGAGATGTTCATTGAAACTACTTGGGGAAGAACGGTGATATTGGGATTGATCATTTGTATTCTTGGAATCATTATCTGTGGAAGAGCTGGGGTGATGAAAGAACGAGAAATAGCTGGCACTGCTACCGATCCACACGGTGCATCGGTGAAAACTGAATACAAATTTGGATTGGGCTTATTGGTAGGGATGGTGTCGGGTGTGCTAAGCGCATGTTTTAATTTTGGAATAGAGGCAGGAAAGCCAATGGCCGATTTGGCAAATAGCTGGTGGAAAATGGCTAATACAAATGAAACGGGTAACTTCCTGTTTCAAAATAACGTGACCTATGTGGTGGTACTATGGGGCGGGCTTACCACTAATTTGATTTGGTGTATGTTGCTGAACGCCAGAAATAAAACCTTTAGCGACTATGTCAACTCCACGAAACCACTGGCAAGAAACTATTTCTTTTCAGCATTGGCTGGTACTACTTGGTTCCTTCAGTTCTTTTTCTATGGTATGGGGGAAAGTAAGATGGGCAATGGTGCAAGCTCTTGGATATTGCACATGGCCTTCATTATTCTTATTGCTAATATTTGGGGCCTGCTCCTAAAAGAATGGAAAGGTGTTTCGAAGAAAACACTCGGTACGGTCATCGTCGGCATATTAACCATTATAGCCTCTGTACTTATTGTAGGCTACGGCAATTCAATTAGATAAAATAAATCACAATTATAATTTATACATAATGTCTGTTAAAGAAACAAATTACAAATATGTGAGCTACTTATGGGATGATGAAGTGGCAGCCAAATTGGCTGGCGACGAAGTAGCGTTGCTAATCTATCGTTCGAATCTTTTGGGTGCAGATCTTCGCCTAACCAATTACGGAGGCGGAAATACTTCTTGTAAGTTGATGCAAAAAGATCCGCTTACTAATTCAGAGACCGAAGTGATGTGGGTAAAGGGCTCTGGTGGCGATTTGGGAACTTTAAAGAAAAGCGGCCTGGCAGCACTATATGTGGATCGCTTGCGCAGCCTTAAAAATATTTATAGGGGCGTTGAGCACGAAGATGAAATGGTAGCGCTCTTTAATCACTGCATTTTTGATCTCGACTCGAAGGCACCATCTATAGACACCCCGCTACATGGATTTTTGCCGTTCAAACATATCGATCATTTACATCCTGATGCAGCTATTGCCATTGCTGCGGCAAAGGACGGAAAGCAGATCACGCAGGAACTTTTTGGAGGAACTATTGGCTGGGTAGAATGGAAGAAACCAGGCTTTGAACTTGGTTTACAGCTCAAGAAATGTTTGGATGAAAATCCTGGGATTAGAGGAATCATGTTGGGCTCGCACGGACTATTTACTTGGGGAGATACAGCTTACGAAAGTTACCTCAATACACTAGAGGTCATTGAAAAATGCTCAGAGTACCTCAACCAAAATTATGGAAAAAAAGGCCCTATTTTTGGTGGCCAGAAAACAGAAAGCCAACCAGAAGAGATCAGAAGACAACAAGCAGCCGCATTAGCGCCAGTGCTCAGAGGTTTATGCTCTTCTAACCAACATATGGTTGGTCACTTTACAGACGATAGCAGGGTATTAGAGTTCGTTAATGCTAACGATTTGGGACGTTTGGCACCTATGGGCACTAGTTGTCCAGACCATTTTTTAAGGACTAAAATCAGTCCCTTGGTTTTAGATTTGGCTTCGGACGCCGACCTGACTGATGCTGAGGCCATCAAACAACAACTCAACCCAGCTTTTGAAGCGTACCGTCAGATGTACGCTGATTATTATAACAAATGCAAACATCCAAATAGTCCAGCAATAAGAGACACCAATCCAGTGGTGATCTTGTATCCAGGTATTGGTATGTTCACTTTTTCAAAGGATAAACAGACGGCAAGGGTAGCAGCTGAGTTTTATATCAATGCCATTAATGTCATGAAAGGCGCCGAGGCTATTTCTGAATATACTTCGCTGCCACACCAAGAGGCTTTTAACATTGAATATTGGTTGTTAGAAGAAGCAAAGTTACAGCGTATGCCCAAACCAAAACCATTGACAGGTAAAATTGCTCTGGTAACCGGAAGTGCGGGAGGTATTGGGAAAGCAATTGCGAAGAAATTTGTTTCAGAAGGTGCTGTGGTGATCTTGAACGATATGAATGCAGAACGTTTAGCACAAGCTGCTGATGAATTCGAAAAGCAATTTGGGAAGGATGCCTATGCCACTGCTCCATTGGATGTTACCAGTACCGAAGATATTAAGGCGGCTTTTGAAAAAGCGGCTTTAGCCTTTGGAGGAATAGATATTGTGGTCAATAATGCTGGACTTTCTATTTCTAAGACCATTGCTGGTCACACAGAGCAGGATTGGGACTTGTTGTACAATGTACTCGTAAAAGGCCAATTTATGATCACACAAGCAGCAACCGCGGTGATGAAAAAGCAGGGGAAAGGTGGCGATATCATTAATATCGTCAGCAAAAATGCCTTGGTAAGTGGACCAAATAATGCAGGTTATGGCAGTGCCAAAGCAGCGCAATTGCATTTGAGCAGATTGAATGCAACAGAACTTGGGACAGATGGGATCAGGGTAAACGTAGTTAATCCTGATGCTGTGATCAGTGACAGTAACATTTGGGCAGGCGGCTGGGCCGAAGGCAGAGCAAAAGCCTATGGTGTGAGCGTGGAAGAACTTCCAGGTTATTACGCAAAACGTACCTTGTTAAATCAAGTAATATTGCCAGACGATATTGCCAATGCATGTTTCACTTTTGTGGGCGGGCTAATGCAAAAATCTACAGGAAATGTATTGAATGTAGATGGTGGTGTTGCCATGGCATTCGTAAGATAAGTTTTAGTACTTTAGTTAGCGCTACAAGTAGGGGATAGTTCAGCAGTAGGACTATCCCTGAAGTAGTATTCCTTTATACAAATCAAATAATTCCGATGAAGATTGAACACAAAGATATAGCACTACATAATGAGACTTTAATTACCGTACATGAGCGTCAATTGCAACGATTGAAAGAAGATTGGAGTACAACAGCCATAGAACAGGCCATTGCCAAACTCATGGCTTTTCAAATTGCTATTCCAAGCTGGGCACTTGGCACTGGAGGTACTCGGTTTGGAAGGTTTGCCATATCTGGAGGAGAACCCCGTACATTGGAAGAAAAAATAGAAGACGTAGCATTATTACACCAGTTGAACGGAGCAAGTGGAGCCATTTCGCTCCACATTCCTTGGGATATTCCCAATGACATTGAAAAGATAAGAACACTTGCTTCGCAATCAGGCCTCCTGTTCGATGCCGTGAATTCCAACACCTTTCAAGATCAACCAAATGCACCGTTAAGCTATAAATTTGGCTCCTTGCAACATGTGGATAAGGCAGTAAGACAACAAGCTGTGGCCCACAACATAGAAGTAATCAAACACGGCGAAGATTTAGGTTCTAAAGCTTTAACAGTTTGGTTGGCAGACGGATCTTGTTTTCCAGGGCAGCTAAATTTTAGGAACGCTTTTGAAAATACCTTAGATAGCTTACAACAAATCTATGCCGCATTGCCATCAGATTGGAACCTTTTGGTCGAATATAAAGCTTTCGAGCCTAATTTCTATTCTACTACCATTGGCGATTGGGGGCAATCTATGCTGTTGGCTAACAAATTGGGGCCAAAGGCAAAAACACTTGTTGATCTAGGGCATCATTTGCCTAATGCAAATATTGAGCAGATTGTGGCACTGCTATTAATGGAAGATAAGTTGGGCGGATTTCATTTCAATGATTCAAAATATGGTGATGATGATCTTACGGCAGGTAGCATCAAACCTTATCAACTTTTCTTGATTTTCAATGAATTGGTAGAGGGGATGGATGCAAAGGGAATGAACCACTCAAGAGATTTGGGGTGGATGATTGATGCCTCACACAATGTAAAAGATCCTTTGGAGGATTTATTACAATCGGTTGAAGCCATCATGTTAGCCTATGCACAGGCATTAATGGTCGATAGACCTGCTCTGGTAAAGGCGCAGCAAGATAACGATGTAGTGCAGGCACAGGAAATATTACAACATACTTTTAGAAGCGACTTTAGGGCATTGGTAGCTGAAGCTAGATTAAGGGTAAATGCAGCATTAAGCCCATTGCAGCTCTATAGAACATTCGGTTGTAGACAACAACTCATTGACAAAAGAGGCAAAAACACTACTGCCACTGGATTATAAAACGATGGGCAAAGAAGAAAGAATACCCGTAATAGCAGTTTTTGATGTTGGAAAAACCAACAAAAAGCTTTTTCTTTTTGATGAGCAGTACCATGTAGTTTTTGAGCGCTCGGCACGTTTTATAGAGACAGTAGACGAGGACGGGTACCCTTGCGAAAACCTGGACAGTTTAAGGCTCTCTATTTTCGATTTGCTGAGAGAAGTTTTTGCCCATCCAGCGTACGAACTGCGTGCCATCAATTTTGCATCTTACGGCGCAAGTTTGGTGTATATAGATGAGCATGGTCAACCGCTTACGCAACTCCAGAATTACCTGAAACCCTATCCTGCTGACTTAAAAAGGGAGTTTTATGAGCAATATGGTGGTGAAGAAATATTTGCCGCTCAAACAGCCTCACCAGTATTGGATAGCTTAAATTCTGGTATGCAGTTGTATAGGTTAAAGAAGGAAAAGCCCGAAGTGTTTGAAAAGGTGAAATATGCTTTGCATTTGCCTCAATACTTAAGTTTTCTCATCAGTGGCAAAGCATATTCGGATAAAACAAGTTTGGGCTGTCATACCAACCTTTGGGATTTTGAAAAAGATAATTACCACGAATGGTTAAATAAGGAAAGTATGTTGGTCAAGATGGCTCCAATGGCTGCCTCGGACCATGTTTCTCCTGCGAATTTTCCTGGTAACAATTACAATGTTGGTGTAGGGTTACATGATAGCTCGGCAGCGCTCATTCCATATTTGAAATGCTTTAAGGAACCTTTTGTATTACTATCAACAGGTACTTGGTGTATCTCACTCAATCCATTTAATCAACAACCTTTAACCACTGCTGAACTAGATCAAGATGTGCTTTCCTATATGCAATATGAAGGGAAAGCGGTAAAGGCATCGCGTTTGTTTTCTGGCTACCATTACGAACAACAAACTAAAAGGATAGCAGCGCATTTTAATTGTGATGTTTTAGCTTTTAGAAACCTAACCTATGTTGCTGCAAAGGCTAATCAAATACTTGTTGGTCAACCAAAAAATAAGGTGGAAAATTGGAGAAATCTTTCATTTGAAAACAGGGATTTGAACGGGTTTAAGGATGAAACGGAAGCTTACTATCAACTAATGGCAGATTTAGTGCTACAACAATACTATTCTACCCAACTTGTACTCCATGGAACTTCCGCTAAACGCATTTTCGTTGATGGAGGCTTTAGCAGAAACGCTGTCTTCATGAACCTATTGGCAACCTTATTTCCAGATAAGGAAGTATATGCTGCTCATATGCCACAAGCAACAGCTATTGGCGCCGCTTTGGTAATCCATCAGATATGGAACAAAAAGCCATTGCCTAATGATATCATTGAACTGAAGCTTTACACGCCAACAGACCAAAAAATTAAAAATGAATTTACAATATAACCAGTCTTATCCAGGTTTAGATGATTTACGGAGAAAAGCTAAAAGTAAAATTCCCCGCTTTGCTTTCGAATACTTGGACGGTGGATGCAATGAAGATGTTAATTTAGATCGTAATACGAATGAGCTTCGAAATGTACAGCTAAATCCATATTATTTAAATGGTCATGGCGGTGCAGATATGACGGTTGAACTGTTTGGTAAAACTTATCAAGCGCCATTTGGAGTAGCTCCAGTAGGGCTGCAAGGGCTAATCTGGCCCAATTCACCAAAAATTTTAGCTAAGGCAGCTTACGAACACCAAGTACCATTCATCTTAAGTACAGTATCAACAAGTTCTATCGAAGAAATAGCTCAAGTTACCAATGGTGAGTTTTGGTTTCAGCTTTATCATCCTGCCGAAGAGGAATTAAGAGATGATATCATCAAAAGATTAAAAGAAGTAGAATGTAATGTCCTAGTGCTTCTATCAGATGTGCCAACATTTGGTTTTAGACCTCGCGATATTCGCAACGGTTTAGCCATGCCACCCCGAATGACATTAAATAATATCCTGCAAATTATAGGACGGCCACATTGGGCATTACAAACCTTAGCACACGGAACGCCAACATTTGCTACCATGAAGCCTTATATGCCTAGAGGTTTGGATATGAAACAGCTTGGAGCCTTTATGGACCGTACATTTTCAGGACGGTTGAATAGGGACAGAATTAAAGCTATTAGGGACCAATGGAAAGGTAAATTAGTCATCAAAGGAATTGCCACTCCTGAAGATGCCCGGCTCGCCGCTGAACTCGGTGCAGATGGGATCATTGTATCAAACCATGGTGGCCGACAATTAGATTCTGCTGAATCTGCCATAGCCTCATTAAAAAAAATAGTATCATATAAGGACCAATTGAAGGTAATGATGGATAGTGGTATTCGTTCAGGTTCAGATATAGCAAGGGCCTTGGCCGTGGGTGCAGATTTTACTTTTTTGGGCCGAACCTTTATGTATAGTACAGCTGCTTTGGGAAATGATGGGGGGCAACATGCAATGGCAATCTTAAAGCGCCAGTTAAAGCAAGTAATGGAACAAGTGAACTGTAGCGGCGTTTCGGAGTTGCAAAAACATCTTATTCCTTAATAAGAGTGTACCCATACAGTTAAGATGAAAAGGATAATAGTAGTTTTTATTTTGAACTTTATTGGACTGTTTTCAGTCTATGCCCAGCGACCTGAAGTATTCAACCAAGATATTAAAAACGGGAGAGAATTAGATGTCAGATCTAAAATGTACATCTCTCCTGTGCGTACCGTCTTTCAATCTGATTCTTCAGGTCAATGGATTGATAACAGTCAAGGGCTATTGAAGTCTGGCAATGGACAAGCTGAGTTGATCAATAGGAATCTGACTCGGATGAGGACTGATAAAAAGCATCAAGCTTATATTATTCTTGATTTCGGTGTTGAAATACACGGTGGTTTACAACTGGTTACAGGTTACATGAAAAACAAAAATCCTGTAAGCGTAAGGATAAGATTTGGAGAATCTGTTAGTGAGACATTGGCCGACATCGATACTGCAAGTGGTGCGATGAATGACCACGCCATGAGAGACTTTAAACTAGAACTGCCATGGCTAGGAGGCATCGAAATCGGTAATTCAGGCTTTCGTTTTGTAAGAATAGATCTATTGAGTCAAGATGTTGATTTGCTGTTGAAAGAGGTAAGGGCAGCTTTCATTTATCGGGACGTACCTTACCTAGGTAGTTTTAAAAGTAGCGATGCCAGATTAAATCAGATTTGGGCAACTGGTGCATATACCGTGCATCTTAATATGCAGCAATACCTCTGGGATGGAATCAAAAGAGATAGATTAGTTTGGGTGGGAGATATGCATCCAGAAGTAATGACCATCAATAGTGTTTTTGGCTACAATGAGGTCGTTCCCAAAAGCCTAGATCTGATTCGTGATGCTACACCGTTGCCTGCTTGGATGAACGGAATTAGTTCCTATTCTATGTGGTGGATTATACTCCATAGAGATTGGTATAGATACCAAGGAAATAAGAACTATCTAAAAAAACAACAGGTATATCTAAATGCGCTATTACAGCAATTGATAGATAAGACTAAAGATGGTAGAGAGAATTTGGATGGGAAGAGATTTTTGGATTGGCCCTCTAGCAGAAACAAAGAAGCTATACATGCTGGTTTACAGGCATTGATGATTATAAGCTTAGAAGCGGGTGCTGAACTTTGCGAGGTACTTGGGAACAATGCCATGGCACAGAAATGTTCAACGACAGTAGGTCTACTTAAAAAGTATATTCCAGCTACCGCAAATTCGAAGCAGTCGGCAGCATTGTTGAGCTTGGCAGGTCTTATCTCTGCTGACAAAGCAAATGATTTAATATCAAGAAATGGCGTGGACGAATTTTCGACTTTTTATGGGTACTATATGCTACAGGCTAAAGCTAAAGCAGGCAAGTATCAAGAAGCCATGGATAACATAAGAGAATATTGGGGCGGAATGTTGGATTTGGGTGCTACAACTTTTTGGGAAGATTTTAATGTGAATTGGTTAAAAAATGCAGTCAGGATAGATGAAATGCCAGATAAGGAGAAAGTAGATGTGCATTTATGCTACGGTGATTATTGCTACAAAAGATTAAGGCATAGTTTGGCACATGGATGGGCTTCTGGGCCAACTGCTTGGTTAACGGAGCATGTCTTAGGGGTCAGCATCGTCGAACCTGGTGCCAAAGTCATTAGGATCAGCCCAAACCTGGGAGATCTCACCTTTGTGGAAGGTAGTTTTCCTACTCCCCACGGTGTTGTTAAAATTCAGCATACAAAGAATATCAAAGGAGAGATAGAAACAAAAATAGAGGCGCCCAATGGTGTCAAGGTGTTAAGGTAGATTTTTTCCAAAAGATACCTGTTCGTTCTTGTAGGGCAGGTATCATTTTGATTTAAAAAGCTGAACGGTGGATGCCGTTCAGCTCTTTCTGTTCACTACGAGAACCAAATCTTCAATCTTTGACTGCTTTCAAACATTCAGAAATTTAAACCAGTCGTGAATTTCGAATTTGAGTAGGCTTAATGATACAATCGTCCAATGAACTAACTTCGGCTGTTATAGTTTGTTAAAGTTAATAAAGTATTCAAAGCACTAACTAGGCAACAGACTTAGCGCATCCAAGTTCATTGAGGGTTGCCAGTAGGCTTTTTACTGATGTTAGCTTTCCGATCGGTTTGCAAATCGGCCGACCACCATCTTTATTTGGATATGACTAGTGTTTCATTCGCAGCAACGCAGGGCTTCAGTTTCAGAACTTTCTTTTTCCAGAGATAGAGCTATAGATTTCTTGTTTGCATGACAGTACATGACAGTTGCGTTGCAAGGTATGCTTAAATTGGAGAACCAAATCATAACCAAGTATCCACATCGTATGGGGTTTTTTCAATTTGTCGGAGTTCCCTCTCCACTTTTTGTTCCCTTGACTATTACTCGGAATGCACTTTAATTGATTTTAGGTTGGAAAATATGATCAGTTTATGAATACGCAAAGAGAAATTACGCCGTTGACCCAATATGATTGCTTTACCCTGTTCTCTAGGACTAAAAAACAGTTCGACTTTCCATTGCATTATCATGACGAGTATGAGCTTAATCTGATTCTAAATGCGAAAAATGCCAAAAGGATCGTCGGTAACCATATCCATGTGATTGATGACCTTGAACTGGTTTTCTTGGGACCTAACCTTAGTCATGCATGGTTCACCCATGAGTGCAAGTCGGCCGAGATCAAGGAAGTTACCATTCAGTTCCACAAGGATCTTTTAGATGATACGATGCTGGGCCGTAATCAGTTAAGTTTTATGCGTAATTTTTTTGAAAGGTCAAAAAAAGGGATTGCCTTTTCAGAAGAGACCATTAAAGCCGTAAAGCCAAGGATTCTCGGGTTATCTCAAAAGAGTGGTTTCGATTCGATTCTCGAACTGTTCTCCATCCTTCATGACCTCTCTATTTCCAGGAATATGCTGACCCTTTCGGATGCTGCATTTAATAATGAAAATTCTAACTATAACAGTAGACGAATCGAGAAGGTATTCAGCTACCTTAATCTTAATTATAGCCAGGAAGTAAAGCTTTCTGACGTGGCTAAACTTACCAATATGCCCGAGGTTTCCTTTAGCCGCTTCATTAAAAAGCGCACTGGTAAGACATTTATAGATAGTTTGAACGAGATAAGGGTAGCCCATGCCAGCAGGCTGCTCATTGACACAACTAACACCATATCCGAGATTGCCTATAGTTGTGGCTTTAATAACATATCCAATTTCAACCGGGTATTCAAACGGAAAAAAAATACAACTCCTAAGGAATTTCGGGATAATTATTCGGGAACAAGGGTGTTTATCTGATCGTAATGAGTATTGCCAGTTATGTTTTCGTATTATAGTTTGATAAAAATCTACTGGCTGAGTCTTTCCCATCAGACTACTTTTGAATTCCTTTAACCGCTGGGTTGATAAATGATACGAAGTGTTTAAACAGTATACCAATCACTAGATAATTTTATGAGTGAAAAAATAAAACTAAAGGAGAAAATCGGATATGGATTTGGCGACTTTGCCTCGTCTATGTTCTGGAAAATATTTTCGGTTTATCTCCTATACTACTACACTGATGTTTTTGGTATATCGGCAGCTATTGTTGGTACCATGTTTCTGGTTACCCGTATTTGGGATACGGCACTTGATCCGATCATTGGGATCATTTCAGATATTACAAATACTAAATGGGGAAAGTTTAGACCCTATTTAGTATGGTTTGCATTGCCTTTTGGCTTAATAGGAGTATTAACTTTCGTAACTCCCGATCTTAGCACTAGTGGAAAGGTAATTTACGCCTATATTACCTACACCTTAATGATGATGGCCTATTCGGCCATTAATGTTCCGTATGCTTCCCTAATGGGAGTGATGACCGCTAATATTAAGGAGCGTACTGCCTTATCCACTTTTCGGTTCATTTTTGCTTTTGCAGGAAGTATTTTGGTATTGGCAACTGCCGAACCTTTAGTGGATTGGTTCGGAAATACAACAGGTGGGGGTGCGCAAAGCGGATGGACTTCTACCATGGTGGTCTATGCTGTTATTGCCGCTGGATTATTTTACCTAACTTTTGCGTGGACACGCGAGCGGATCAGTCCACCAAAAGAGCAAAAAACTTCGTTGAGGGCAGATTTGAAAAATTTGGCGACCAACAAGCCTTGGTTTATTCTTTTGGGTGCAGGGGTTTCCACGTTGATCTTCAACTCGCTTAGGGACGGTTCGGCCATCTATTATTTTAAATATTATTTTGCCGATCAACAGGCTTTTAAGTTGCCAGCTTTTAATATCGTTGTCAATTATAGCACGCTTTATCTCGTGTTGGGACAAGCTGCAAACATTGTTGGTGTTGTTTTGGCTAAACCGATATCCGATAGGATCGGTAAAAAGAAAACTTTTTTTTATGCGATGCTCTTCGCAACCGTACTAAGCTGCATATTCTATGCCTTTAGGGAAACAGATCTTGTTTTGATCTTCTTATTTCAATTTCTAATCAGTATTTGTGCGGGAAGTATATTCCCTTTACTGTGGTCAATGTATGCAGATATTGCAGATTATTCGGAATGGAAATCTGGCCGAAGAGCGACAGGATTGATTTTTTCTTCATCTTCTATGTCACAAAAATTGGGTTGGACACTGGGAGGTGCCCTCACTGGTTGGTTACTTGCTATCTATGGATTTGAAGCCAATGTAGTTCAATCCATTGAAACAAAGACAGGAATCAGAATGATGCTAAGTTTTATTCCTGCAGCAGGTGCACTACTATCAGCCGCATTTATAACATTCTATAAGCTTAGCGATTCCTTAATGTTTTCTATCACAGAGGAATTGCAAGAAAGAAGAAAAAACCAATAGATATAAGCCCCACCATAGAAATCAATTATTTGCAATATATAACAAACACTATTATACAATAAGCATGACATCCATTTTTAGAAATCGCGTGGACCAGCTTCAAAAAGCGCAGGAAGCCTTAGTGAGTAGGAAAAACCAAATTGAGGCCGGGGGAAACGGTATATTCAGCAGATATAAATATCCAGTGTTAACGGCAGCCCACATCCCCTTAACATGGAAATACGACTTTGATTCGGAGGCTAATCCATATTTTATGGAACGTATCGGCGTTAATGCGGTGTTCAATGCCGGAGCAATTATGTTTGGCGATAAGTATATTTTGGTAGCTCGGGTTGAAGGCGTAGATAGAAAGTCGTTCTTCGCAGTCGCCGAAAGCGATAACGGGATCGACGGATTTAGATTTTGGGATCAGCCAGTTGTTTTTGATACTCATGAAGATGGAGATACCAACCTATACGATATGCGTTTGGTGCAACATCAGGACGGTTGGATATATGGTTTGTTCTGTACAGAGAAAAGGGATCCTGACGCACCGATTGGTGATCAAACAGCCGCCCTTGCGCAATGTGGAATTGTAAGGACCAAGGATCTTAAGAAATGGGATCGTTTGCCAGATTTAAAAACCACGTCTTTGCAGCAGCGTAATGTCGTATTGCATCCAGAATTTGTAGATGGTAAATATGCGTTTTACACCCGTCCTCAGGATAGTTTTATTGAAGCTGGCAGTGGCGGTGGAATAGGGTTTGGATTAGCTGATAATATGGAAAACCCAGTAATCGGAAATGAAGATATTCTTTACAGAAAACAATACCACACTGTTTACGAGGCCAAGAATGGTCAGGGACCAGCGCCAATAAAAACAGCAAAGGGATGGCTGCATCTGGCGCATGGTGTAAGGAATACTGCTGCGGGCCTGCGCTACGTCCTCTATGCATTTATGACCGACCTTCAGGAACTAACGAAAGTAATTTATAAACCTGGTGGCTATTTTCTTGCACCAGAAGGAGAGGAGCGGGTAGGCGATGTTTCTAATGTCGTTTTTTGTAATGGTTGGATAGTCGATGCAGATGGCAGCGTATTTATTTATTATGCCTCTTCAGACACTCGCATGCATGTAGCCACTTCTACCATTGACCAATTGGTCGATTATGTTGTAAATACCCCAGAAGACGGCCTAAGTTCGGCAAAATCTGTAGAAAACATTCTTGGTTTGATTGGCAGAAACAAAACTTCGGTTTCCGATGAAACGGTAAGGACAGTGTCTGCTAATGATTAACAGTAAGGGGATGAACTCAGGTCTAATACAAGAATTCGAACAGGAGCTGTCAAATATTTTGGGCTATTGGTCCTCTGTGGCGATAGACACCCAAAACGGTGGCTTTTATGGTCAAATAGAAAATGACAATAGCATTGCCGAAGGAGCCGACAAGGGGTCGGTACTGAATGCCCGCATTCTTTGGTTTTTGTCTTCAGCATATAATTACAGTCGATTACCAGAAGACTTGGAGCTGGCTAGGCGCAGTTACGAGTATCTTTCCCATTACTTTATTGATAGAGAGTTTGGTGGGGTTTATTGGTCCATTGATGCAAATGGTAAGCCAAGGGATACTAAAAAACAAGTGTATGCCATTGCCTTTGCCATTTATGGATTAGCTGAATTCTACAAGGCAAGTCATGATGAACAAGCCTTGAATCTTGCCAAGGCACTATACGGAGATTTAGAAAAGCATAGTTTTGATCCAATCAAACATGGCTATTTCGAAGCTTTTTCGCGTGATTGGTCTACTTTGGAAGACCAAAGGTTGAGCGATAAGGATGCCAATGAAAAAAAGACCATGAATACCCATCTCCATGTGCTGGAAGCTTATAGTAACCTTTATAGTATATGGCCAAACGATGGTTTGCGCAGGCAGCTTGAAAATCTGCTTGCGGTATTCGGCCATCGGATCATCGATACACATACCCATCATCTAAAGCTCTTTTTTGATGAAAACTGGCAATCCAAATCGCAGGCGGTCTCCTTTGGACATGACATCGAGGCTTCTTGGCTTTTATTGGAAGCGGCCGAAATGATTGGCGACGGATTGCTCGTGGAGCAGTACGTTAAGATTGCCGTGCAAATGGTAGATGCGGCAATTAAAGGCTTTGATGACAATGGCGGATTGAATTATGAAATGGAAAAAGGGCATCTGAATGGAGAAAAGCATTGGTGGGTACAGGCAGAGGCACTCGTTGGGCTGTACAATGCCTTCCAGCTCACTGGTGAAAAGGACTATAAAGACCAGTTTGACCGTTGTTGGACATTTGTCAAGGAAAACTTGATTGACCACCAAAATGGCGAATGGTTTTGGGGAGTTAACAAAGATAATTCACTGATGCCAGGACAATATAAAGTAGGCCTGTGGAAATGTCCATACCATAACGGCAGGGCTTGCCTGGAACTGATCAGTAGAATGACCCAAAAAGACGGTGTAGACTGACATTTTCGTATTTCAAAACGCTAAAAACGTATTACAAAACAGATAAATGCTTAACTAAATTTGAACTTATCCGATAAATCATCTGAGAAAAAATAGTAGACTAATCATGAAGAATGTCTTTGTTTTCTCCAGTGATAACCTAAATAACCAAGTATAAACATTATGAAAAAAAGAATTACACAATTTTTTGTAGATGGGTGTAAGCTGAGCCTACTGATATTCCTCATGCTTTGCTATACCCTGGGCCATGCCCAAAACTCCACCATTACCGGAAAGGTCATTGATGCAATTGGTGGCCCGTTGGTGGGGGTAAGCGTAAAAGTTAAAGGTACCCAAGCTGGGTCGCTCAGCAATGCTGAAGGTAATTTTTCCATCAATGTTCCGAATCAAAATGCTGTGCTTGTTTTTACCTTTTTGGGAATGAAACCCAAAGAAATTGTAGTAAATGGGCGTAAAACTATTGACGTGACGATGGAAGAAGATGCAAGCAGCTTAGACGGAATTATTGTTGTGGGTTATGGTACCCAATTGAAAAGGGATATCACTGGATCCATTTCTTCCATCAAGGAAAAAACATTGAGAGAAGTTCCGGTGACCAATATCTCTCAAATGATAGAGGGTAGGATTCCTGGTGCATACGTAACAACGGGTGCTAATAAGCCTGGAACTACTCCCAGTATAAGAATTAGGGGAAATAGATCTTTCGCGGCGGGCAATGATCCATTATATGTCGTTGACGGTATACCGGTTAACGATGCGATTACGGATTTTAATCCAAGCGACGTAGTCTCTATTGAAGTATTGAAAGACGCTTCGGCAACCGCTATCTATGGTTCTAGGGGCGCAAATGGTGTTATTTTGGTTACCACCGCTAGAGGTAAAGCAGGTCAGACGGATGTAAGATATAATGCTTATTATGGTATAACGGACGTAGTTCGCCGTGCTGACATTTTTAATGGAGAAGAATTTGTGAAATTTGTGCGTGATTCTTATGCCGCACTTTCACCGCCAGTGACAGACGAACTTGTGCTGTTTAAAGATGCCATAGAAAGGGAATCGGTTGCCCTCGGTCGTTATACTGATTGGCAGGATTTGATTATAAAGAAAGGTCACACCCAAAACCATGAATTAGGAATTTCTAGCGGAACGGAAAAAACCAAAATAAATCTTTCTTTGGGCTATTTTGACGATGAAGGATACTTGATAGGACAGAATTATAAACGTTATACTGCTCGTATCAATATAGATCAAAATTTGGGTAAGCGGATAAAATTGGGAATGTCCCTATTGGGTTCTTATTCAGAAATTGATGGTGCTAACTATAACCCTTATGCGGGTGCCTTGATCAGTTCGCCTTTAGGACAGCCCTATGATAGTGATGGGAAGTTTATGGTCTATCCAATTAATGATCCGGCGATGCCGAACCCATTGCTCGCAACCCAAAAAGATAAATTTATAAATCTTGAAAAAAGGACAAGGGTATTAGGTAGTTTCTTTGCAGAGGCTGAGATCATATCTGGGCTTAAGTACAGGGTTAATTTCGGACCAGATCTGCGTAGTGCTCGTGGTGGTAGCTTTAACTCTACTTCTGTCAGCGTAGGGGTTAGTCCTACCGCAAGTACTGCTGAATCCTATTGGTTTTCGTATGCGCTTGATAATCAGTTAACCTATGATAAGGTTTTCAAGAATAAGCACAAGTTAAATGTAACCGCCCTATATGGCATCCAACAAAGAGTCAATGAAAGCTCAAACATATCTGTAAGGGATTTGCCCGTAGAAACAACGACCTATCACAATTTAGGATCGGCGGGTACAATTGTTGGCGTAGGTAGTGGATACACGAGGTGGAATATCCTTTCTTATATGGGAAGAATCAATTATGCATTTGATGGCCGTTATTCAATTACTTTGACCGGTAGAGCCGACGGTTCTTCCAGATTCGCCCCAGGCAATAAATGGAGCTTTTTCCCATCCGCCGGCTTTGCCTATAATATTTCCGAAGAAAAATTCTTGAAAGACGTGTCTTTTCTAAGTAACCTGAAATTGAGGTTAGGTTATGGATCCGTTGGCCAAGAGGCGGTGAATCCTTATCAAACCTTAGCGCAATTGGTCCGCACACCATACGACTTCGATGGAGTTTCAGCTTTTGGCTTTGCACCTAGCAATGTTCCAAATAAAGACTTGAAATGGGAAACTTCGACAACTGCAAATGTAGCGGTAGATTTTGGATTTTTTAACCAGCGAATCAGTGGGTCGATAGATGTCTACCAAACTAAAACTACGGATTTGTTACTGCCGGCTCCATTACCTACCTCAACAGGTTTCGGAAGTGTTACCACAAACATAGGATCAACTCGCAATAGGGGGATAGACATTTCCTTGTCTACACAAAATATAGTATCTAAAAGCGGTTTCCAATGGAGTACGGATATCACAGCGGGAATCAATAAAGGCGAAATTATAGAGTTGGCTTTAGGTAAAGTTGATGATGTTGGCGCTGGACGCTTTATAGGAAAACCATTGAATGTATATTATGATTACGAAAAGATAGGAATATGGCAAACCGGCGAACAGGCGCAAGCAGCGCTATTCGGTTCAAAAGTTGGACAAATTAGAGTGAAAGATCAAGATGGTGATGGTAAGGTTTCGATAAATGATAGGGTGATCATAGGTTCACCAGATCCGAGATTCACCTTTGGTTTCAACAATAACTTTTCGTTCAAAGGTTTTGATCTAGCCGTGTTTGTAGTAGGAGTGCAAGGTAAGACGATTAGCAGCCCGCTATATGATGGACAGAATACGGTAGCTTTCGGCGGCCGATATAATCATCTTAAAGTCGATTATTGGACGCCAACCAATCCAACTAATGCCTATCCACAGCCCATTGCAGGTCAAGGCCCTGCCTCGGTCCTATATAGAGGTACGATGAAGTACTTTGATGGCTCATTTGTCCGCATCAGAAATATCAATTTAGGTTATACGTTACCGAAAATGACAGTTTCCAAAATCGGAGCAAAATCATTAAGGGTATACTTTAATGTTACCAATCCCTTTGTCTTTTCTTCTTATGTAAGAAACCATAATGGTATCGATCCAGAGATTTTGGATAATCCTGCTACGATTAATTATCAATTGGGACTTAGTGTTAATTTTTAATTTGAAAGTTATGAATATGAAAAAGATATATATAGCCATTACCGTTAGTATGTTGCTTTTTACTTCTTGTGAGAAATTATTAGAGGAAGATGTGAGAAGTCCTATATCAAATCTCTATTACGATACCCCTGCAGGAGTGGAGGACGGCGTTAAAGCCGCTTATTCGCAATTGAGGAAATGGTATGGTACCTCGCAGGATTGCGCTTGGATCACCAACTATGGGGATGAGTACACCTTTGGCGCTGGCACTTCGTACGTGAATGATTATGACGTGGGTTTAAACCCTGCCAGTACCGCATCCAGAGGCCCTTGGGCCGCCATGTATTCTGCCATCAACACTTGCAACTCTGTGTTGAAAGCTGCTGAAACCGTGGATATGCCTACCCAGTTGAAAAATACAAGGATAGGTGAGCTACGTTTTTTAAGAGCACATTATTTTTTCTTGCTGGTGCAAACTTATGGACCAATCTCGCTTCCTTTAACACCAACAGAAAGCGCCTCCAACGAAGCAAAACGAGAGCCTATAGCAGAAGTTTATAAAGCAATCATAGCCGATTTGGATTTTGCGGTAGCGAATTTGCCGCAAACTACACCCGACTATGGCAGAGCTACAACTTGGGCAGCCAGGCATTCGCTTGCAAAAGTATATTTGGCAAAAGCTGGTTCCACAGCTAAAGAAGTTACAGACTATGGCAGAGCAGCGACTTTGGCAAAGGAGGTCATTGCCTCTAACAAGTATAGTTTGTTGTCAGATTTTGCCTCGATTTTTCTACCTGGTAAAAATAACGAGGTTATATTTTCTTGCCAGTATGATGCCAACCCTCTTGCTGGTGGATCTGTAGGCAACCTTGGAAACTATTCGCACCTATGGTTTGGAACGGCATATGACAACTTGCCAGGTATGCTGCGTGACCTTGCCAATGGAAGGCCGTACAACCACTATAGGTCTACTCCTTTTATGCAGGGACTGTATAATAAGAATATCGATTCCCGTTGGGAAAAATCTTTTAAGACCAGATGGTATTGTAACAAGCCAGGCACTTACACCATTAGTGGTAAATCTGTAACCATGGCATTGGGCGATTTGGCCGTGCTCATGACAGATTATGAGCCAACTCAAGCAGAGAGAAATGCGGCTAAATACACCATCATCTCTCCGAGTCAGCAGAGTGGTACTTCATTCCCAATGTCGTCTAAGCATATTGATCCTACAAGATTGGATGCTAATAACGTAAATGGTTTCAAAGATGTGATCATACACAGATTGGGCGAAACTTATTTGATTGCAGCCGAAGCATTGATGATGGATAATAAACCAACAGAAGCTGTTTTTTATGTTAACGAACTGAGGAAACGTGCGGCCATTGTCTCTACAGATCCTGCAGTAACGGCAGCGAATAGATTGGCCATGGAGGTTTCTCCTGCACAATTGAATATCGATTTTATTTTGGATGAAAGGGCAAGGGAATTGAATGCCGAATATATGAGATGGTTTGATTTAGTAAGAACTGGGAAGTTGTTGGAGAGAATTAAATTGTACAATACACGTGCAGCAGCCAACATCAAGCCTTACCATGTATTGCGCCCAATTCCTCAGGAACAGATTGATCGAGTAGTTGGAGGAGTAAAGAATTATCCTCAAAACGAGGGGTATTATTAATAGGAATTTGGTTAGCTGATGCGTACCCTAATGGGGCGCATCAGTTTCATTTTCTCGAACCGCTAGGGCATTTTGTCCCTAGAGAACTAATAACTAAATTTTATGAAAAAATATATCATCGCAGTGATTGCGTTGGTGATTTTGGGCAGTATGACCTCGCGAGAGATTTTTGCGCAAACGAACGTTGCGCTCTATAAAACTGTTGTTGCCCAGAGCGTAGAGGACGCTACACCACAATATGCGGCCACCAACGTTAATGATGGTAACATCGCTACCAAATGGTCATCGCACGGTTCTGACTTCAAGCAATGGATCTATATCGATTTGGGTAGGGGATATAAAATTAATAAAGTTGTGCTTAAGTATGCAGATAACTATTGTCCAAATGCTTATCAAGTACAGGTATCTAACAACGCTACCACTTGGTCGGCTATCTACACTTGGAGCGGAGGAACAACATTCAGGACTACTGATGAAATCACCCCTTCAGGAAGTGTAACGGCAAGATATGTACGTTTCAGTGGCAATGGTAGGGGTACTATTCCTCCTGGTTTTACTTCAAGATATCGTATCGCTGAATTTGAGGTCTTCGGGCAGGATCCAGAGCCTTTGACCCCACAACAGCAGGCAAGTATCAATACCATTACCCAACGCTTAGAGCAGCGGGAACTTGCTGTTGCCTTTGATCTCACAGGCGTGACTAATGCCTACAATTCTATGTTGAGCGATGGTACCTGGAGTGATGTAGACTACACAACTGTCGATCAGTATTTTCGTCCAGGCGTACATTTGAATAGGTTGAAGGACATGGTAAGGGCGTATAGGATGCCAGGTAACCCATTCTATGATTCTGCAGACATGTTGACCAAAATCAAGTTGGGCTATGATGGATTTTTGACCAAGAATCCCAAATCGAGCAACTGGTGGTACAATGATATTGGCGGACCACAGAACTATATGGTTCCACTGCTGTTGCTCAAGGGAAAAATGCCACAGACCGAATTGGTTAACTATTCTGAACGCTACTTGAGAGATCAGGTCAATTCCTTTTTGGGCGATGCTAAAAATCTTGCTTGGGTGGCCAATATCAGTATTTATAAAGGTTGTATAGAAGACAACTATAATTTTATTGACCAGGCTTTCAAGGCCATTTATTCGGTATTGGTCATTGTGCCCGTACAGGGAGATGAAGGGGTGAAAAGAGACTACAGTTTTCATCAGCACCATGCCCAAATACAATCTGGAGGCTATGGGATGTCTATCCTTACAGATTTTGCAAATGCCATAGAACTATCAGAAGGCACGGTATTTATCAATTCTATCACTCCACAGAACAGGCAAGTATTGTCGGATCTGTTGCTGCAGGGACATCAGTTGTTGGCTTATCGCCATACGATGGACTTTGGAGTCTCAGGCAGGGGAATTACCTTTGAGGCGCCAACAAATTATGCAACTGTTCCAGTAAATGTGTTGGAAAGGATGAAAGCCATCGATCCCACTAAGGCCGCGGATTACGATGCATGGATCGCCCATACTTCTGGTTCGCCATACCCTTCGGCCTATCGTGGCAATAAATATTTCTGGAATTCTGACATCATGACTCAACGCGGAGCCAATTACTATCTTTCGGCGAAGATCATCTCTAAACGCACCTATGGTACAGAGTCCATCAATGGCGAAAATGTAAAAGGCTATAACCTGCCTTTAGGGGCAACCAATATCCTTAGCGATGGATTAGAATATGACCGTATTTACGCAGTATGGGACTGGACAAGGGTACCCGGAACTACCGCGGAAAGAAACCAGGCCTCGGCGGCACTCAGTGATTACCTTATCGGAACCAATCAGTTCGGTGGGGCAGTCAGTAGCGGCCAATCAGGTGCAATTGCCTTTGAAAGCGATTACAGGAATTTACAGGCAAAAAAGGCCTACTTCATGATGGGCGATGCCATGCTCTGCCTTGGAACGGGTATCAATGGGAATTTTTCCAATCCTGTCAATACTTCCATCAATCAGGCACTGCTTTCCGGTAACATTACCATTAACGATGGCAGTACACAGGTATTCACTGGAAATAGCGCTACTGCTAGTAATTTACAGTGGGTGCACCACCGAAATGTAGGATATATTTTTCCTTCAGGAGGAAACGTGACGATACAGAACCAACAGCAGAGTGGAAGATGGAGGGATATCCATTCATTGGGTTCTACTGCTACTGTACAAAAGGATGTGTTTAGCCTTTGGATTGAACATGGCAACAATCCCAATAACGCAAGCTATAGCTATATCGTAGTTCCCGATAAGAATTTGAACGACTTTGAAGCTTCAGTGAATAACCATGGATTTGTTGTGGTACAAAATGATGTGAATGTACAAGCGGTAAGAAACGATAGGGTAAGTAAATACGCAGTGGTTTTTTACAATGCGGGTACGGTGAACATGGGTGATGGATTGAGCATTACCTCAGATAAAAAAGCGATAGTGTTGTTGGAAAAAGAAGGGAATGGTTACAAGGTTTCCGTTGCGGATCCTACCCATTTGGAAACATCGGTAAGGATAACCATCAATAAAAAATTGTCAGGCCCTAATGCCACTTACACTGCTGGAAATACGGATATTGTGGTTACTTTGCCTTTGGCAGACTATAGAGGTAGCAGTGTTGTTAACAGTTACACAGATGCCACACTACCAGTAACGCTTGCAAGTTATACCGCAGTTCGTCAAGGAAATACCGCGAAACTTAATTGGACAACGCTATCCGAAAAGGAGAATGATAGGTTTGAGATATACCGTTCAGTAAATGGTGCAGATTATGTTAAAATAGGTGAAAAGAAAGGGGCTGGTAACAGTTCTATCCAAAACGATTACACATTTTATGATAGACAACCCGCAAATGGGGTGAATTATTATCAACTGCTACAAATAGATAGGGATGGAAAAACAAGCAACGAAGGTTTAAGAACAGTCTCTTTTACACTAGATGACGTTGATTTGAAAGTTTTTCCAAATCCTACGTCGCAAGTTGTAAATGTTCAGTTTGCCACGGGCCTATACCATTCGGTAGAGTTGGTTGATCTTCAGGGAAGGGTTTTGGAAGTAAAAACGATAAGAGCGGAACAACAGATTTCTTTCCCCGTAGCTAATTATCCCGCGGGAGTTTATTTCATTAAGTTGAAGGGAAATGCAGCAATCAAAACGCATAAATTACTAAAACTATAGACAACTAACATAGATCATATAAAGGTGGATTCCTTTCTTAACTTTATTGTATGTCTAAACTAATTCAACGAACAGAGCATGGTTAAAAGAGTTTTTATCATCATCTTGATTTTACGAATAATTGTTATCGATAGTATGGTGCTTTTCGGTCAAACGGAAAAAAACAATAGTATCGTACAGAAAGACATAGCGTTGGTAACCCAACGTTTGATAGATGATTATTTGAAAGAAGGAATTGAGGATGTAAAAGCAAAAGAAACCATAGAAAGCCAGAAAACGGATGGGAGTTGGTCAGGGATAGATTATACTTCAATATCGAACGGTTTCCCTGCGGGAGAACACCTGAAAAAACTGAAGCTGATGGCTATGGCTTACGCCAGAAAAGGTACTATGTTTTATCGTAATGAGAAATTGAAGCAAAAAATTCTGTTGGCTTATGACTACTATCTGAGTAAGAAACCTAGATCACAAAACTGGTGGTTCAATGAAATTGGCGCTCCACAAGATTATTTGGTTGGTTTGTTATTGATCAAGGCGGAGATTCCCGAAAAGGATCTCCGTCATTATTCATCCTATATCAATGATCTGACCGATAATCAGGCTCACCGGGGAATGAATAGGGTCTGGGTATCGGCCATCACCATAGCCAAAGGCTGTATCGAGAATGATATAAAGATGATCGATAAAGGATTTAGAAGTGTAGCTTCTACCCTGGTTATTGCCGACGAGCAGGGAATAGAAGGCATTAAGATTGATAATAGTTTCCATCAGCATCGTCCCCAGTTGTACTCTGGCGGTTATGGGATGAGTTTTGCTGAAGGAGTAGCATCAATCATGGCCCTTTCTGCAAATACTTCATTTAGTAGTGCTTTTTCGAATGAAAAAAAGAAGATTTTTTCCGATCTGCTCCTCTACGGGCATCAGTTATTTTCTTACAAAAATGCGGTTGATTTTGGAACAATTGGTCGTAATATTTCTCGTCCAGATGCAATCCATTCCATTGATACAGCTACATTGGATAAAATGGCTATTGGCGATGCTAAATGGGCTAAGGCCTTTAAAGATTGGAAGTCTCACTTAATGGGTGCTGATTTTCCCTCGTCTTTTCAGGGAAATAAATATTTTTGGAAATCTGATATCATGACCCATCATGGGGCAGATTACTACTTATCCGCAAAGGTCATCTCTACCCGCACCAATGGTACCGAAATGCTCAACGGCGAAAACCTGAAAGGATATAACCTTCCTTTGGGAGCTACCAATATCCTTCGAACAGGGGAAGAATACAAAAATATTTTTCCAATATGGGATTGGACACGCGTTCCTGGCACTACGGCAGTGATGAACCAATCGGCTGCGGTGCTACCATGGTATCTTTTTGGTAGCAACGAATTTGCTGGTGGAATAAGTGATGGAAAAGTTGGGGCTATAGCCTACCAGCACAGCTATAATGGCATTCAGGCAAAAAAAGCCTATTTTTTTGTAGATGGAGCAATGCTATGCCTAGGTTCTGGCATTAGCGCCATCAGGACACAGCAAGTAGTTACTTCAGTCAATCAGTGCTACCTAGCAGGAGATATTTTGTTTGGGGAAGCGGAAAATTCAACGGGATTAAAACTGACCGACAGTCTAAAAACAATTAAAAGTAATCACCTACAATGGTTTTATCACGATGGGGTAGGTTACATATTCCCTAATGGGGGTAACATCACAGTTAAAAATGTGGTACAGACAGGTACATGGAACGCTATTAGTGCTTCAGGGAGCAAGGAAGTAATAAGTAAGCCCGTTTTTAACCTTTGGTTAAACCATGGGACCTCACCAAAAGATGATAGTTATTATTACATCGTTAGTCCAGAAAATAGCCTAGAACGTTTCAAATCGCAAAAATTACAAGATAGATTTAAAATCATCCGTAATGATAAAGACATACAGGTGGTGAAATACCAACAGCAATATTTTATCATGATGTATAAGCCTGGTACCGTAAAATTGGAGCATGACCTAAGCATTGCTTGCGACTCCCAAGCAGTTATGATGCTGGAGGAGAAAGGGAATGGCTATCAAATTTTATTGGCAGATCCTACCCAACAACAATTAGAAGTAAATATCTTGATGAATAAGCTGGTAAAAGGACCAAATAGCAGCCAAGAAAATGGCAGTACTAAAATAGCTTTTAAATTTCCTCAAGGAGATCATTTGGGTAATAGCGTAGGCAACTACTATCAGAAATAAACGGATTTAAAATTTCAAACATCAAAAAAGTAAAGCAACAAAAAATATAATTAAGTATATGATCAAGAAAGTTTTAGGAGTGGTATTGGTATGTTGTCTGTATGTTAATGCGATCGCAAACAATGGCAACATTGGCAATGCAGATTCTGTATTGAAGGTGATGAGCAAGGTAGCAAAATGGCAAATGAACGAATGGAAAGAAGGACGTATCATCAAGCTTCCTAAAACAGAATGGGAAAACGGCGCCATGTACACAGGGTTTATCGCCTTAAAACAGATTGATAACCAGCCAGCATATGACAAGTTTCTTTACCATATCGGAGAAGAGCTCAACTGGAATACGGGTCCGAGCAGGTTGTTTGCCGATGACTATGTCATTGCCCAGATGTATGTAGCCATGTATATGGAACATAGGGAACGAAAGATGATTAGCAAATGGCAATCTTTAGCCGATACCATTGTGAATAAGCAGTTCAACGAGTCATTAAAAGTAGTGCCGAAAATCAATCATAGGGAGTGGGCTTGGTGCGATGCACTTTTCATGGGGCCACCATCCATGGCCATGCTTTCTAAAGCCACAGGCGATTTGAAATATCTTAAAAAAGCGGACACTTTATGGTGGAAAACATCGGCTTATCTATATGATCAAAAGGAAAACCTCTATTATCGTGATTCTAGGTTTTTTGAACGTAGGGAAGCCAATGGCAAGAAAGTCTTTTGGTCTAGGGGCAATGGTTGGGTATTGGCGGGTTTGGCTAGGATGATGGACAATATGCCAAACGATTTTCAAAGCAAAAGCAAATATCAAGCACAATTTAAGCAAATGGCCAAGAAGATAGCCACACTACAGCAGCCAGATGGCAGTTGGCACGCTTCGCTATATGACCCGATAACTTTTAATCTCAAAGAATCCAGTGGTACCGCTTTTTTTTGTTACGGTTTAGCATGGGGCATCAATAAAGGGCTTTTATCAAAGAAGAAATATCTGCCAATAGTAGAAAAGGCTTGGGCTGCACTTTTATCCTCCATCCATCCCGACGGAAAGCTAGGCTATGTACAGCCCATTGGCGACAAGCCCGTAAAGGCTGGATATGAAAGTACAGATGTGTACGGTGTTGGTGCGTTCCTGCTTGCTGGATCTGAACTATATAAACTTTACAAGTAAGTAATAAACACTGGCGACAAAAAAGTGGCCAGTAAATATCATATCAATGCGAATAATTAGCCGAACCTTATCATTGGGCCTATTGCTCAATCTTCTTTTTCAGCCTCTTTTCGGTCAGAAGTTGATAACCATGGACATGGTTCATCACAACCCTGGCGAACCCCAAACACAGTCTAAATTTTTAGACCCTTCCTTTTTAAAAGCTTCAGGCTATGATGCCAAGGTTTTTTTTCTTTTTGAAGCAGCGCAGTTTGGCTTGGATTGGCAAACTTTCGATAGAAATATTTTTCCAGAAAATACGGAGCAACGCAAATGGGTAGATGATAAAGATAAGGTGCTACAACAGAAATATACTGCGGCAAAACAAGCTGGTTTAAATGTATATTGTATGTTGGATATGCTGGTGTTTCCCCAAGAACTTATCCAGAAATATAAAGCGGAGATGTGTAACAACAACGGACGAATTGATATCAGCAAACCTTTCACACAAAAGGCCATCCGTTCTTTAATCAACCAGATCTTTGACAGATATACCCAAATGGACGGACTAATTATCCGAACAGGTGAAACTTATCTTCATGATGCCCCTTACCACAAAGGTGGAAGCCCTTTGGTGAACGGATATAGCGACCATGTCATATTGATCAATATTTTACGTGAAGAAGTATGTGAGAAAAGAAACAAACAACTTTTTTACCGTACTTGGGATTTTGGTAGGTTCCATTCGCTGCCAAAGTATTATTTAGAAGTGACCGAAAAGGTAAAGCCTCACGAAAACCTATATTTTTCAATAAAGCACACCATCGTTGATTTTTGGCGTTCTGCGGTTACACAACCCAATATCGATTACGCCCAGTTTAATGTTTATTGGCAGGATGAGGCAGCAAAATATGGCATTCCGTTTAATCCATGTATAGGCATTGGCAAACATCAACAAATTGTAGAAGTGCAGGCTCAACGGGAGTATGAAGGTAAAGGGGCGCATGCCAACTATATCGGAAAAGGAGTGATTGATGGTTTTGAGGAGCTAAAGGCTTCAGGAACAAAACTGCCCTATTCGTTGGGTCAAGTGAAGAATAATCCATTGGTCAAAGGCGTGTGGACATGGTCTAGGGGCGGAGGATGGTACGGACCTTATATCACCAATGAATTTTGGAACGAACTGAATGCTATCGTAGTTGCCCAATGGGCGAAACATCCTGATCGTACCGAAGAGGAAATCTTTGACGAATTTGCGAAGAAAAAGGGATTGGATGAAAAGGACATCCCGAAATTTAGAGAACTTTGTTTGCTTTCGGCCGATGGCGTAATGAAGGGGCATTATAGCATGATGGGTGGGGTGTACATGAACTGGACAAGAGACAATACCATTTCTGGACTGTACTTCCTGAAGCCTTATTTTGATCAGATTATTGCAGACAACCGCATACAGGCTTACCTAGACGAAAAAACAGAAGCCTTGTTTATATGGAAAAAAATAGAGAAACTTTCTAAAGAACTTCATTTTAAGGACAAAGAAACCCAGAAATTCGTTTACATTTCATCAGTATACGGACGGTTAAAGTTTCAATTGTTTGATGCGGCGTGGAAGGTAATGCTCAACGCTTATGCAGAAGAAAAGAAAGGTAAAGTAGATTTGGTCAAGCTCAAAGCAAATTTGAAGTACTTTGATGATACACTTGTCAAATGGCAAAAATTTGTAACCGACAACCCAGAAAGTGCTTCGGTTTACCTGACTACTTATTTTGAAGACGAACAGGAGGTGGGAATAGCAACTACGCTGGCCCATTATAGAAAACTATTAAATAAGAACAGTAGTAATGATTAGATTATATTTCAAAGAATTTATCCAGTATATGTGTCGCTCAAGTATTTATAGTCAATATTGCTATGCTTCAAGGACGCTAGTTGCAATGGCTTTTCTATTGCTTTCAGCTAGTTTTTCCAAAGCCCAACTTACCTCACCATCCATTGTATACCCTACGGTTTCTTTAAATGCCGAATGGATTGCATGTCCCGAAGTTAACCTCAAAGAGTATGGTGTTTATCACTTGAGGAAAACCTTTGAATTGGATACGAAGCCAGAAAGTTTTGTGGTACATCTAACCGGTGACCAGCGCTACAGGTTGTACGTGAATGGAGTGCCTGTCGTTTTGGGTTCGGCAAGAGGCGATCTGAGGAACTGGTATTATGAGACCATCGATATTGCACCGAACTTGAAAGCAGGTAAAAATGTGCTGGCGGTATTGCTTTGGCACATGGGCAGTGGTGCTCCTGCTGCACAGGTGTCTTTTCAGACAGGTTTTATCCTACAAGGCAACAGTGATAGAGAAAAAATGGTAAATACGGATAAAAGTTGGAAAGTCATTAGAAGCGATGCCTATTTCCCCGAGCCTTTCCCTCCTTCAAGATTAGGTTCCTACATTGTGGGAAGCTGCGACAGTGTGGTCTTTAAAAAACATCGCTTTGGATGGGAAGGATTGGCCTATGACGATAGCGCATGGCAAAGTCCAGTAATGGAACCTAAACCTAGGTATTTCAATGTCAAGCGCAACCTTATACCAAGAACCATTCCGCTAATGGAGGAAAAATTGGAACCTATACATGGAATAGTGCGTGTACTAAATATAGACGCTCAGAAGACTATTAAAACATTTGAAAAGAATGGAACAATTACCATTCCTGCCAATACAAAAGCTACAATTTTATTCGATATCAAAAACCTAACTACAGCCTATCCTGAAATTACATTTAGTCGTGGCGAAAATGCGAAGGTCCAAATTACCTACGCCGAATCATTGTTTGATCAAAATAACCTAAAAGGCAACCGCAATCAGGTGGAAGGAAAACATATTAAAGGTTATTATGATGTATTTCTGGCCGATGGCGGCGAGAATCGTTTGTTCAGACCATTATGGATGCGTACTTTCCGCTATATCCAATTTGATATTGAAACCAAAGATACACCATTGACCTTGGATAAGCTCCAGTCGATGTTCACTGCTTATCCATTAAAAGAAAATGGCCGTTTCAGGTCTAACGATACCAGTTTAGAAGAGATTTGGAATGTGGGATGGCGTACTGCCCGTTTATGTGCCAATGAAACCTATATGGACTGCCCGTATTACGAACAGTTACAATATGTGGGCGATACGAGGATACAGGCCCTGATTTCGTTGTATGTATCAGGCGATGATCGTTTGGTAAGGAATGCTATCGAGCAGTTCCACCAATCCAGAGTACCCGACGGTTTGACTAAAGATGCCCATCCGGCAGGTGGAGGCAAATTTATTCCTCCTTTTTCATTGTTTTGGATATCAATGCTGTATGATTATGCTTGGTACAGAGACGATAAAGCATTTGTAGATCGATATCTTATTCCAATGGAATCCATCCTAAAATGGTTCGAATATCGCTTAGATGCCAAATCGGGTCTGTTGGGCAAAACCGATTATTGGAATTTCGTGGATTGGACTTTTTCTCCAAGCGGTATTCCTTCGGGAGGCATAGACGGAAACTCTTCCATTCTTTCGCTGCATTATGCCTACACCTTAAGTCAAGCTGCTGTGTTGTTCCAACAGATGGGGCAGTCACAAAAGGCCGATTATTATAGGGAACTATCGCAAAAAATAAAGCGTGCTGTTTTTAGCAGTTGCTACGATGCCAATAAAGGGCTTTTAGCAGATTCGCCAGATAAGAAAACTTTTAGCCAACACGCTAATATTTGGGGGATTTTAAGCGATTGTATTCCGCCTGCGCAGCAAAAACAGGTAATGGCAAAAGTAATGAATGACAGTAGCCTAATATCGAGTACACTTTATTTCAGGTTTTATTATACTGCCGCCTTAAAAAAGGCAGGCATGGGTAATTTATATCTTTCTACCTTAGATCCTTGGAAAGAGATGTTATCATTAGGCTTAAGTACTTTTCCTGAGACACTATCACCAACAGTTCGTTCAGATTGCCATGCTTGGAGCTCCAGCCCCTGTTATGACTTTTTAGCCACAGTATGCGGAATAGAACCTGCATCCATAGGTTTTAAAACAGTTCGTATACAACCAAATCTGGGCGAATTGACAGATGCTTCGGGCGAAATGCCACACCCAATGGGGCCAATTAAAGTAAGCTATCGTAAGTTGAAAGATCATTCATATACCGCAAATATCGAATTACCTTTAGGAATGAAAGGTGAGTTTATCGCTAATGGTCAAAAGGTAATCTTAACAGGAGGTAAACAACAAATTTCATTTAAGTAAGGATTAATAATGAAGTACAAAATGAACAAACTATCTTATTTAATCGCTTTGCTTTGTTTTGCCTTTGTTATGGCGAGAGGGCAAGAAGTGATGCCTCTTTACCCGGAAGGGCAGGTGCCATTTGCCAAAAACAATGCAGAGCCACCCAAGTTAACCGTATTTAAACCAGAGAAGAATTTGGCCAAAGGCACCGCGGTAATTGTATGCTCTGGAGGTTCTTATGGTGGACGTGCCAATCGCGTGGAGGGAATTCCGGCGTGTAAAAAATTAATGGAAGCTGGTATTACCGCTTTTCTTTTAGATTACCGTTTACCCAAAGCAGAAGCAATGGACCGTAAAGAAGTTGTTCCGTTGACGGATGCACAGCGGGCCATACAGTATGTAAGGGAAAACGCGAAAAAATATAAGATAGATCCTGCCAGATTAGGAATAATGGGCTTTTCAGCAGGAGGACACTTGGTTTCTACCGTAGGTACGCATTTTGAAAAAACGGAACTGAATAATCCAAAAGGTACTTCACTACGTCCCAATTTTATGGTGTTGGTTTATCCGGTAATTAGTTTTGCAGATTCATTAACTCATCAAATCTCCCGTATGAATTTGATAGGCCCCGAACTGACGAATGATAACATCTTGAAGTATTCCAACGAGTTGCAGGTTACGGAGCAAACCCCACCAACCTACCTCACCTCTGGAATGGACGATAAAATTGTGGATGTGAAAAACAGCCTTTATTTCGCCGCTGCATTAAAGCAAAAATCTGTTCCAGTAGAGTTGTTTCTTTACGAAAAAGGTCGCCACGGTTACGGAGTCAATAACAACCAAGCTAAATTGCAGTGGATAGATGATTGTATTGAATGGATTAAAAAAGAGCGCTATAAAAAATGAAGAGCAAATTAATATCAATATTAATATTATGTGTTTTAGCATTTAAGAGCAGGTCACAAAGTGTTACGATACAAGCCCCAACCGAACTGATGTGTGATTTGACTTCAGCAGATCGTTTTTATTCCGCCAATGGATATCCCACGAACGTTCCCCAAATCAATCTTACGAATAAAAATATCCAGTCGGTATTAATTTTTAATAAACAGCCCGCATTTAGTTGGGAGCTTAGTGCACATTGGAAAGAACAAAAGCAAAGCGCTTATCAGGTGCTCGTGTCAGATAATATCAAACAGCTGAACAGGGATACTGGTAATGTTTGGAACTCAGGAAAAATAACTGCAGCAACCTCTACAGGTATTCTGTTCAAGGGAATTGCACTTAAACCTAATACCAAATATTATTGGAAGGTAAAAGTTTGGAATAACCGTAATGAGGCAAGCTATTTCTCATCTACCGCTTCCTTTGTCACAGCAAATGAATTAGCTGATTATCAAAATCCATCCTATCCAATACAAATTACCGAGCAACATCCCGTCTCCCTAAAGCAAATCGATCATATCTATCAAATTGATTTTGGGAAGGATGCCTTCTCTCAGTTAAAACTTAAACTATTTTCGAAAACGGGAGCTGATACGGTAATGGTTAGATTAGGCGAAGTGTTGGATGCTAATGGAAACATTAATCGCAAACCTCCAGGAAAAGTGCGTTATGCACAATACGCATTGGTTCTAGAAAAAGGAACACACACGTACAAACTCAATATCCATAAAGATGCCTATAATACGAGGTCAGTGGCCATAAAAATGCCAGATTATATTGGAGAGGTGCTACCTTTCAGGTACGTAGAAATTGAAGGCTATTCTTATTCATTAACCAATCATGCATTAACGCGTTTATTCGTTCATTATAAGTTTGATGACGACAGTTCGTCTTTTCATAGTTCAGATAGCACTTTAAACGCCATATGGGAGCTTTGCAAATACTCTATCAAGGCAACTTCGTTCCTAGGGATCTATGTAGATGGAGATAGGGAACGCATCCCTTATGAAGCAGATGCTTATATCAACCAACTGAGCCATTATGCCGTGGATAAAGAGTTTACCATGGCCCGTAATTCTCACGAATATCTGATTACTAATCCTACTTGGCCAACGGAATGGCACCTGCAGTCGGTTTTAATGGCATGGAATGATTACTTGTATACTGGCGATACCCGTTCCATCGCTTATTATTACAAAGATCTTCAGGCAAAGACATTGATTGGATTAACTGACTCTACAGGCTTGATCAGTACCTTAACGGGAAAAGTAACGGCAGCTTTTAAAACTTCTATCCATCTTAAAAATGATAACCTAAGAGATATTGTAGACTGGCCACGCAATACCGAAACGGATGGTTTTGTATTCACCAAGTATAATGCAGTAGTGAATGCCTTCCACTATAGGGCACTTGTTGTAATGCAACAAATTGCAGAAGCTTTAGGGAATACTGCCGATGCACAAATGTATCGTAATGCTTCAGAAAGAGTTAAAACTGCATTTTATAAATTGTTTTTCGATGCCAAAAGGCAAATATTTGTAGATGGTGTTGGAACAGAGCACGCCTCGCTACATGCAAATGCTTTTGCGCTAGCGCTGGGCCTGGTAGAACCAAAACACAAATCAAGTGTAATGGCCCATATCAAATCTCGCGGAATGGCCTGCAGCGTTTACGGAAGCCAATTCTTGCTGGACGGAATTTATGATGCCAGATATGGTGATTACGGCCTGTCATTGCTGACTTCCAAAGATGACAGAAGCTGGTTCAACATGATTAAAGCGGGCAGTACCATTACTATGGAGGCCTGGGACAATAAATTCAAACCAAACCAGGATTGGAACCATGCTTGGGGAGCAGCGCCAGCAAACATTATTTCACGTAAACTAATGGGCATTGAACCAACAAGTCCAGGTTGGAACAGTTTTGTAATCAAGCCCCAAATTGCTGACCTAAAACATGCCGCAATTACTGTCCCCACCATCAAAGGTTCAATTAAAGTATCATATAGTCAATCGGATCATAGCTTTGAAGCCAACGTTTCTGTACCAGGAAATACCTCTGCGGGTGTTTATCTTCCCTTAAAGCAAGGCAAAAAATATGAAGTCAATTTAAACGGTAATTTGATAAAAATTAAAAAGGTTGATGGCCTAGCATTTATTGAGGCGCTGGAAGCTGGAAAACATGTCCTGAAAATCATTTACAAATAGTAATTTTTTGTAAGAAAGAAATCAGATGCATAAAATAATTAAGGAGTTTTTTTTAGGCTGTGCTCTTGTTTGCCTCACAGTATTGTCAGCGTGTATAGGAAAAAAAGCTGTTCGTTTGGTAAATGCTGTTCCCAATGCTGAATTATCCAATCTAGAACAGGGTTTTAAAATTCCACCAGATACCATTCAAACCAGCACGTATTGGTATTGGATGTCCGATAATATCTCAAAGGAGGGGGTTGTTAAAGACCTTCAGGCAATGAAGCGAGTAGGCATTAACAGAGCTTTTATCGGAAATATTGGTTATAGCTCTACTGCTTACGGAAAAGTTAAGTTGTTCTCCGAGGAATGGTGGGAAATTCTTCACACCGCCCTGAAAACAGCTGGCGAACTCGATATTGAGATGGGTATTTTCAATAGTCCAGGTTGGAGCCAGTCTGGCGGACCTTGGATCAAGCCAGCGCAATCTATGAGATATCTGGCTTCTTCAGAAACCCTCATTAAAGGAGGAAGCTATCTGGAAGTACCCTTGCCGAAACCCCATTCACAGTTTCAGGATGTTCGAGTGGTGGCTTTTAAAGCACCCAAAGATTATGGAAAAACCTTAGGAGATTTGAGGCCTATAGTTACATCTATTCCTAAAATTGCCGATTTACAGCACATTATAGATCAAGATACATTAACTGGGATCACGATAACGGATACGAATAAAGTTGCTATAGATTTTATCACCAACAGGGATTTCACCGCTCGGAGCTTAACCATTTATCCCGCCAAATTTCAAATGACTGCCTCTGCCGAACTTCAGGTAAAAGAGACTGAGGGTTATCGTACTGTAAAAGCTTTTGAGATTGATAGAAGGAGAAGTGCATTGAACGTAGGTTTTGATCCTTATGCACCCATTGTAGTTGCTCTTCCTACCACCAATTCGAAGCATTTTCGTCTTGTTTTGCAAAAAAGCATACTTGATAAACAATCTTTTCCTCAATATGGGATAAGGGAATTTATACTTTCCCCGATGCCTAAAGTAGAACGATATGCGGAAAAGACTTTTGCTAAAATGCACCAAACGCCGTTGCCATATTGGAATGAATACCAGTGGCCACAACAACCTGTTGTTGATGACAAGCATTTACTGGTGAAGCCACAAGAAGTATTGGATTTATCCAGTTTGATGTCTGCTGACGGGAATTTGAAATGGCATGCTCCTGAAGGTGATTGGGTCATCATGAGAATGGGGATGGCCCCTACGGGGGTGAATAACAGCCCTGCATCTAAGGAGGGTACAGGTTTGGAAGTGGATAAGATGAGTAAAGAGCATGTTAAGGCACATTTCGATGCTTTCTTAGGCGAAATCTTACGACGTATCCCATCTGCCGACAGGAGATCTTGGAAAGTGGCAGTTCAGGATAGCTACGAAACAGGGGGACAGAACTGGACGGACGGGCTGATGGAGAGATTCACGAAGAGGTATGGTTATGATCCGCTGCCCTATTTACCAGCATTGCAAGGTAGCGTAGTTGGATCAGCGGATATATCAGATCGTTTTCTATGGGATTTAAGACGTTTGATAGCAGATGGGGTTGCCTATGATTACGTTGGCGGGTTGCGGGAAATCAGCCATCAGAATGGGCTCAAGACATGGTTGGAGAACTATGGACATTGGGGTTTTCCTGGAGAATTCCTACAATATGGTGGTCAGTCTGACGAGATAGCTGGTGAATTTTGGGCCAAAGGAACCTTGGGCAATATCGAAAATAGGGCCGCATCTTCCGCTGCTCATATCTACGGGAAGGACAAGGTGTCTGCAGAGTCGTTTACTTCAGGCGGTAAGGCATATACGAAGTATCCAGCCGATATCAAACAAAGAGGCGATCGTTTCTTTACAGAAGGGATCAATAATACGCTTTTGCATGTGTATATCCACCAGCCCGACGAAAGGTTGCCTGGTGTAAATGCAACTTTCGGTACGGAATTTAATAGGCACAATACCTGGTTCGATTATCTTGATCTCTTTACCTCCTACCTCAAACGTTGTAACTTTATGCTGCAGCAGGGTAAATATGTTGCCGATGTAGCGTATTTTATTGGAGAGGATGTACCCAAGATGACCGGTATTACCGACCCGCCTTTACCTAAAGGATATTCTTTTGATTATATCAATGGAGAGGTGATCAGGGAAAGGGTAACGGTGAAAAATGGGCGTTTATTTCTTCCTGATGGCATGAACTATGGCCTGTTGGTATTGCCTAAACTGGAAACAATGAGGCCCGAATTACTGGAGAAAATAAAAGATCTGGTCAGTCAAGGAGCTACCGTACTTGGGCCGCCACCCAATAGGTCTCCGAGCCTGGAAAATTACCCTGTTGCAGATCAAAAAGTACAAGCGATCGTAAAGGAACTTTGGGGAGATATCAATGGAACGACCATCATATCCCACAAGTTCGGAAAAGGAACTGTACTGTATGGAATAGATGTTTTAGTGGCATTGCATCATTTAAAGATTACTCCCGATTATAGTGCTAACGGAGCTGATTCCACACTTTTTATCCACAGGTCGTCACCTGATACGGACATCTATTACGTAAGCAACCAGCAGAATAAGCCTATAGATTTGATTGCAGAATTTAGGGTAGCGGGTAGGCAACCGGAAATTTGGGATCCAATTGACGGCATGATGAGGTTATTGCCACAATTTGAGCAAAAAAACGAAGCAACTTCTGTACCCTTGAAATTAGATAGATTTCAGAGCTATTTTATTGTTTTTAGGAAGCCCGTAATAGAAAATAAAAATAGGGACAGCAAAGCATTGAACTATCCAAACGAAATAACCCTGGCCAAAGTAGAGAAACCTTGGATGGTAACATTCGATCCCAAGATGCGTGGGCCTTTAAAACCGGTAATATTTGATCAGTTGCAGGATTGGACACACCATTCCGATGAAAAAATCAAATACTATTCAGGTACCGCCGTTTATGCCAATTCAGTTGACCTACAAAAGCCTTCCGCTGCGCAGCACGTTTACCTGAATTTGGGCGAAGTTAATGTAATTGCAAAAGTGAAAGTAAATGGTGTTGATATAGGTGGTGCTTGGACGGCACCTTGGCGAGTAGATATTACAAAAGCGTTAAAGTCTGGTAAAAATCTTATAGAAATAAGTGTGGCCAACAATTGGGGAAACCGTTTGATAGGAGATCGTAGATTACCCACAGAGGAACGGAAGACTTGGACAAATGACAATCCATATTCCCCTATGAGCCCTCTTGAATCCTCAGGATTGAAAGGCTCTGTGACAATTACAATGTTCCAATACTAATACCTTGCTTAGTGGGAGCTAAACGGCCCGACACACATGCCGTTTTTTCCCTTTCAGTCCTGTTTTTTTAAGATGCCTTATTTGGGCATATGCTCGGATGTGGCATGCTTGTCATCGCCACGGCCAAATGTTGTAAGAAAAGTCCTTCGGATAGTAAGAAAAGATCTTCGGATAGTAAGAAAAGTCCTTCGGATAGTAAGAAAGGTTCTTCGGATAGTAAGAACGGTCCTTCGGATAGTAAGAAAAGGTCTTCGGATAGTAAGAAAAGTTCTTCGAATCGGAAGAAAAGGTCTTCGGAACGGAGGAAAGGTTCTTCGAATCGGAAGAAAGGTTCTTCGGATAGGAAGAAAAGTCTTGGAAAAGGAAGGAAAGCACTTCTATCATAGAGAGATTTTCCCTTGAATGCGACCATATATTTCGGAAGATAATAAGCAGTTTGTTAGGATCAAGAGCAAAACTAAAAAGTTCTTACATCGTTACGAGGTTTTTGGTCTTTCAGAGGCCACAGTAGATAGTAAAAAGATCACGTGGTAATATAAGATGGAATTGTAAATTTTGGAAGATTTATTATATCTCTCATGCTTATTGATGGTGGGAGCAGATTGATTCTTCCGGTCAGTCCCGTTTAGATTTGCGCCGTACCAACAATTCCCGCTTCAACTGATGGATCAGCACACGGTGTTTTTCCATGCTGTCCGGCACCTGTAACCTATCGTTGATGTAAAACGAAGGCGGTCCGTCCCCTATGGAGGTTAGCTTATATCGTGTACCGTCAGGTGCGGTGGTCTCAATCGTATTTCCCCTGGTTTCCTTTGGAGCAGCACTCACTTTTTCATATGATACGTTTTTTTCGGGTGTAGGTTTGGCAAACCACCAGAAACCGGCCAACACCCCCAGCACTACGGCGATTCCGATAGCAAGAAATATTTTCGGTCTTTTAGGTAAAGCACTTGCGGGATAACTGACACCGGCCCCAAGCGTGTAACCTTTTTTGGGTACCGTCCGGATTATATCTTTTTCTGTATCCTTCAAAGTCTTCCTGAGCAGCGCAATGGCGTGGTTCAGCGCCTCGCCCGCACCGCCATAATTATCCCATACTTCGCTGATCAGTAATTCCCTTGAAACCAGACTGCCGGCATCTTTCACCAAGAGGTCCAGCACCTGCATCAGTCGGGGCTCGAGTTTGGTATCGGTACCGGACAAATTATCCCTAACCAGGTGCAACTCCGGGTAGATGAGGAAACGGTTACGTATAATATAAGCGGGGCTCTCCATCTTTCTATATTGGATTAAACACTGCTAAAATATTCAAAATAAACACGCAATCCATCACTTATAAAATCTATAGCAAATCCATAGGTACTTTTTAGCAGACTTAACATCGCCATGGCATAGGTTTGAAGAAAATTATTGCTATGAACAAAAAAAAATATTTTGTCATCTTGTACCTGTTGCTGACTGGCTCTTCTGCCATTGCACAATCTACTCGCGAGCTTACCGACAGCCTGTGCGTTCTTTTGCGACAAGCCTATGTCTTTCCCGAAAAAGCGGAGGCGATGGGTAAGCTTATCCATAAAAAACAGAAGGCGGGCAGATATGAACAATTAGGCAAGCCTGGAGATTTGGCAGCTATGCTTACCTCAGACCTACGTTCGGTCCATGCCGACCGTCACCTGTCTATCCGTTATGACCCTCAGCTCGAAAAAAGAATCACCATGTTCAGCCAGACTAGGAAACAGGATACGGCCTCAATCAGGAGGGAGCAACGGAATAACTTCTTTTTTAGGAAGGTAGAGATACTACCAGGTAATATCGGATACGTTGATTTCAGCAATTTTCCGGATACCAATGCGCTTTCGCGTCAGACGGTAATGGCCGCCTTTACCTTTGTGGCCCATACAGATGCGCTGATCATAGACCTACGGAGAAACTTTGGCGGCAATACGGCTATGGCCAGCGAAATATTGAGTTATTTCTTTCCCTCCAAGACCTATTTGGGGCGGCACTATAACCGAATTGAAAACCGCTGGAAGGAAGAATGGATTGTGAATGAAAAATCGCTAACGGGTGGGCTATCCCTTTCCATGCCGGTGTATTTCCTGACCAGCAGACGGACCTTTTCAGCGGCAGAAGGTTTTGCCTACACATTGCAGCAGTTGAAAAAGGCAAAGGTGATTGGCCAGCCCACTGCGGGCGGAGCACATGCTGCACGCAGTTTTGCTCTCGGGCAGGGCTATGTGGCCTTTATTCCCTTTACCCGAATCGAGAATGCAGTATCACATACCGACTGGGAAGGTGCCGGGGTTATTCCAGATGAAGTAACCTCAGATGCCACGGCACTGGCCGCGACCAAAGAGATGATCTACCGTCAGTTCCTTCATGTCGCAACCGACAGCACTGAGAAAAGAAAATTCACTTGGCTGCTGAATGACCTCAGAACGGCTTTGCCTATTCTGGAAAAAAATCTTACCATGTATTGCGGAAGTTTTGAAGAATTTACGTTTTTCGAAAAAGAAGGGCAGCTATATGGAACGGCAGACCTGAAAGGCCAGCCTTACACACTTGCTTATCTGGATAGCAACCTTTTTAGGGGTAGCCAGTGGCAGGTGGAATTCATAAAGGACCAGTCCGGCAATTTCAGTATGATCAAACTTTACTGGCCCGACGGATGGGTAGATACAATCAAAAGGTCGGCTAAACTCACAAGTCCTTAGAATCAGTAAACCCTTTTAACAGTTTGATATGAGAAGTGATACGATAAACTGTACATGTAAGGGAGTGGTATCGAACTCTGTATACCATTTTATCCTTTCTGGATGAGATAGATAATCCTTTGAAATTACAAGTTCTACAGTTAATTTAGGACCTAATCTTTCGGTTGAAGATAAAATACCAAAAACCAACGAAGACAAAGAAGAGAGGTTAGCGTTTACAGCTATGATTACTTGACCTTTTATTTGTTTTCTAAATCGTAGAGGAGTATTGAGTTATAAAGTTGTAAGAATAGTTGATACTTAGTTCTTAAGAAAATATTCCAGCTAATCTATCCGATATATTTATAAATTTCTTCAGGGTTTAAAGAAATGTGAACTTTGACATCCGTCAGCAATTTGATTTTTCAGATAAAAATTTAGGTTAAAGTTTAGTGCTTTTTTAGATCTGTTCCCTGTGCAATCTAGTAAAATAGAACAGAGCTACGGGGACATCATTTTAGGTTTGTTGATAGGATATTGTTTCTGATTATAATATTGGGACTTTTTTGAACTTTAGAATAAATACTATATTTGTCTTTGCACCATTTAAACTACAGGTTTACTCTCTTGAAATTCCTCTATTTTTTCTTTCTTCTGTATCTGGTTTTATCCTTTAGTGCATTGGCACAATATAGCAATCTGTTACATAAGCCATATAGGGAGAAAGTGGCTGGGGTTCATGCAATGTACAAAGATCTGATTGACATTGCAGACTCTACTCAACGAGCCCAAAAAGTAGACGAAATAAAAAATTTTGCTCGTAGAAATAAAGACCGTGGATTAGAATTAGAAATAGAATTTTTTCAGAATTTTTGGAATGCTTTTTATCAAAAACAACCTCGATTAGTTTCACTTAAATTGTTAAAAAAGCAATTAGTTGTAGTGACTGCAGAAAATATTGATTTTTTAAAAGCACGATCGTTACGAGCATTAGCAGAGTTTTACTGGAAAATCGATAAAAATTACGAATTAGCTTTTGAACAATACTTTTTATTGGATAAAGAACTGACAACCATTAAAGCCGAAGACTATCCAGAAATGGCAAGAGATCTGATGCAAATTGGAGAAGCATATTTCTTTTTTCATGATTATGAGTTGGCTAAAAAGTATTTTAAAAAAACTATAAAATTAACTGAAACACCATTTAATACCATGGTGATAAATACGGCAAGAAATACATTAGGGTTATGCTATCAGCAAACTAATGAATTAGATAGTGCCGATTATTATTTTGGAGAAGTACAAAAAACAACTTTTAAAGAAGCTGCCATTTGGAAGCGAATAGCAGCGGGCAATAAGGGGAATAGTATGTACTTACGTAAACAATACGATCAGGCTATCCCGCTGTTAGAAGCCGATTTTAATGGAGCTATCGTAGATAATGATTATGGTTGTATTGTGGGCGCTGCAATTTTGTTGGCCGACATTTATAGGGAGAAGGGAAAATTAACACTTGCCGGAAACTATATTTCAAAGGCACGATTTTATATAAAAAAAAGTGGACAGGTAGATAGGCTAAGGCTTTTGTATCCAGTAATGAGTAAATGGTATGCGGCTATAGGTAACACAGAAAAATCTAAACAATATGTAGATTCTTCTGTCATAGAGCTTAATAAATTTAGCGAAAAATTTAGTGCACTAAAAGTGCTGAAGGCACAACAGAAAGTGGATAGACAGAAAGAGCAACTGCAACTTGCCTCTTTTACATTAGAAAAGCAAAGAAAAATAAATGAGCGCAATTTAATGATTGTGCTGGTTATTGGTTTGTTCGTAGCATTGGTATTGGGCTATTCCATCTTGAAACGAAAACAGCAGGTGATAGAGATCGAAAAGCTAAAAATAGAAAGTGAACTAAAAAAAGCGCAAAATGAGATTGATCTTTTTGTTTTTAAAATTAATGAACAAAGTAAGATTGCTGAGAAGTTTAATCAAGAATTAAAAAAAATACAAAACTCAGAATCGGAAGAAAAAAAAATACTAGAAAAGACAGCAATGGAATTGCGGTCAACCAAAATATTAACCGATGAGGATTGGATTAATTTTCAAAAACATTTTGGCAAGTTGTATCCTAATTTTATCAAGAACTTAAAAGCAAATTACACTACTATTACCGATGCTGAAATAAGGTATCTGATGCTCTCTAAATTGCAACTTTCGCATAGAGAAATGGCACAGGCACTTGGAATATCTTCAGATGCTGTTAGGGTAACGTGGAATAGAGTACGTAAAAAGATGAAGGGTACACTAGTTGATACACCACAAAGTTTGATTCAATGTATAGAATAGAAGTAGGTGGCGAATCGAAGATCGAAGTATGAGAGCATAGTATGAAACGCTAACCACAAAGAAAGTTTTACTTTTTAGCGTAGAAAGTTAATAGTTTGGAGTGAAAAGTGGAAAATAAAAAGGCAAGATAAAGTTTGATGCATTTTAATCAAAGGGAGAAATCTGAGAAGGTTTCTCCCTTTGTTATTTTAAACGTTTTCTTAAAGCGAATAATCAACAGCGAAAATCGCGAGACAATCTATTATCCCTAAACCTCTTTAAAGTCGTTTTTTTAAGTTGTTACGCTTTTGTTACGGCTGTTGTCTTACTAAAAAGTACGCTAGCCTTGTATATTCGGCGCTCGTAATATATTACAGTATTAAACCAACACACATGCGAAAATTTTTACCCTTAGTATTATTTCTGTTTTTAATTCTTGTTTTTTCTGCCAGTGCTCAGATTGCACCTAACGGTTCAGGAATAGTGTATGTAAAACCAATTGCCGCAGGAAGTGGAAATGGTACAAGCTGGGGAAACGCCACTGCCGATTTGCAAGGTGCTATTAATGCTCCTGGCGTTACTCAAGTTTATGTAGCCATAGGTGTTTATCCTGCTACTAGTGCTTCGTTTATTATGAAAAACGGCGTGGCCATTTACGGAGGTTTCGACCCTGATGGTGGTGTCAACATATTCTTGCAAAATCGTATTTTGGCCACTAAAGGCATGGGCGATGGCTCGGTGTTAGATGGCTTAGGTGAACGTCCGTTGATTTGGAATGACAACAATGGCTTAAATAATACTGCCATTTTAGACGGTTTTACCTTGACGAACGGAAACGGAAATTTTGCCGGTGCGATATACAATAATGGAGTAGCTCCTGTTTATAATAATTTGGTGATTAGAAACAATGAGGCGACAACTTCTGGTGGTGGTATTTGTAACTTAAATGCACCGATTAAGCTAAGCAACTCCGTTATCAGAAACAATACGGCACCTTATGGAGGAGGCATTAGAAATAATACTTCCGCTGCCGAATTTACCAATGTAAGCATTACCAATAACACAGCAACCTTGGCAACAACTGGCGCAGGTGGCGGTGGAATTTTTAATGAAAGTTCGGCGCTTAAACTAACCAACGTCCTCATTGCCAACAACAGCACCTCATTTTCGGGCGGTGGTTTCCGTAACCTTTCGGGAACTCCTGTTTTTACCAATGTAACACTTGTTAATAACACTGCGACACAAGCTACAACAACCGCTATGGAAATCGTAGCAGGAACTCCGCAAATCAACAATTCTGTTATTTTTGGAACAACTACGGGAACTTACACCCCGCAATATTCTTTGATAGAGGGCAATACCAGTTTTACCAACGGCAATATCAATCCTGCTGGAATTATCCTAACCGATATTTTTACCAACCCTGGCAATGGCAGTTACACCTTGAAACAAGGTATTGTTGTAAATGCAGGTAGCAATGCACTTAATACTACCACAACAGATTTGGCAGGAAACACACGTATTCAGGTTACAACCATAGATTTGGGAGCGTATGAAAGTGGTTTTACGCCAATAGCACCCGATGCCAACGGCATTGTTTATGTAAAGCCAACCGCCACCGGAACAGGAAGTGGCAATAGCTGGACTAATGCCTCTGCTAATTTGCAAGGTGCTATCAATACCACAGGCGTGCAAAAAGTTTATGTAGCTATAGGAAATTATTCTGCTACTACAGCTTCGTTCATCATGAAAAACAACGTGGCGATTTACGGCGGTTTTAATCCGGCAAATGGCATTACCGAATTAACACATCCCCGTGCTTTAGCTACCAAAGGCATGGGCGATGGTTCTGTATTAGATGGCTTAAACACACGTCCGCTGATTTGGAACGACAACAATAGCCTAACCAATACTGCCATTTTAGACGGTTTTACCCTGATGAACGGAAAAGGTGCTTCAGGTGGTGCGATGTACAACAATGCAGTTGCTCCTGTTTATAATAATTTGATGATTAGAAACAATGAGGCAACAACTTCTGCTGGCGGTATTTATAACAATAATGCACCGATTATTCTAAGCAATTCCGTTATCAAAAACAATACGGCACCTTATGGAGGCGGCATTAGAAATAATACTAATTCCCATGCAGAATTTACCAATGTAAGCATTACCAATAACACAGCAACTCTGGGAACAACCGGTGCAGGCGGCGGCGGTATTTTTAACCAAAGTTCTAATATTAAATTAACCAACGTACTCATTGCCAACAACAGCACCGCATTTTCGGGTGGTGGTTTTCGTAACGTTTCGGGTACCCCTGTTTTTACCAATGTAACGCTTGTTAATAATACTGCGACAGGCTCAACTACAACAACCGCTATAGAAATCGCTGGCGGAACTCCGCAAATTAACAATTCTGTTATTTTCGGAACAACTACGGGAACTTACACGCCGAAATATTCTTTGATAGAGGGCAATACCAATTTTACCAACGGCAATATCGATCCTTCTGGAATTACTGTTGCCAATATTTTCACCAATAATACAACTGGCGATTACACCTTGAAAAACAGTGTTGCCGTAAATGCAGGTAGCAATGCCTTGAATACTACCACAACAGATTTGGCAGGAAGTGTAAGAATTTACAATAATGGTACGATAGATTTAGGAGCTTACGAAAGTACCTACAACTCACCAATTGTGCCAGATGCCAACAACATTGCCTATGTAAAACAAACCGCTACCGGAACAGGAAGCGGCAACTCGTGGGCAAACGCCACTGCCGATTTGCAAGGCGCTATTAATGCCACAGGCGTTGCCAAAGTTTATGTAGCCATAGGTAATTATCCGGTATCGGCTACTTCATCATTTAATATGAAAAACAACGTGGCCATTTACGGTGGTTTTGATCCTGAGAATGGCAAAACAGAATTGGTAGATCGTATTTTGGCCACCAAAGGCATGGGAGATGGTTCTGTTTTGGATGGCTTAAATGCACGCCCGGCGATTTGGAACAACAATAATGGCTTAACCAATACTGCCATTTTAGACGGTTTTACCTTGATGAACGGAAAGAGTGCTTCTGCTGGTGCGATGTATAACAATTTAGTTGCTCCTGTTTATAATAACTTGATGATTAGAAACAATGCGGCAACATCTTCTGGTGGTGGCGGTATTTATAACAATGAAGCACCAATTAAGCTAAGCAATTCCGTTATCAAAAACAATACGGCACCTTATGGAGGCGGCGTTAGAAATAATGCTAATTCCCATGCCGAATTTGCCAATGTAAGCATTATCAATAACACAGCAACCGATGCCACAAGCGGAACAGGTGGCGGTGGTATTTTTAACCAAAGTTCTAATATTAAATTAACCAACGTACTCATTGCCAACAACAGTACCTCATTTTCGGGTGGTGGTTTTCGTAACGTTTCGGGTACCCCTGTTTTTACCAATGTAACGCTTGTTAATAACACGGCTGCAAACTCAGCTACAACAACCGCTATGGAAATAGCAAGCGAAACTCCGCAAATCAACAATTCTGTTATTTACGGAACAACTACGGGAACTTACACGCCACGATATTCTTTGATAGAGGGCAATACCACTTTTACCAACGGAAATATCAATCCTTCTGGAATAACTTTAGCCAATATTTTTAATAATAATGCAACTGGCGATTACACCTTGAAAAACGGTGTTGCCACAAATGTGGGTAGCAATGCCTTGAATACTAGCACAACAGATTTGGCAGGAAACGCACGTATTCAGGTTACAACCATAGATTTGGGAGCGTATGAAAGTGCTTTTGCGCCAATATCACCCAATGCCAACAAAACACTTTATGTAAACATCAACGTTACAGGTGGAAGCGAAAGTGGCGATAGCTGGGCAAACGCCATACCGCAACTGGCCGATGCGATGAAATATGCCAGAGCACAATACATTGCCAACAATGCCGTTTACGATGCAACGCCGCTAAAAATTTACGTGGCAAAAGGTACATACAAACCATTGTACAGCCCGGCAAACAGCGATTACACCCAAGACAGCGGACGAGACAACGCCTTTGTAATGGTGAAAAATGTGCAGGTTTACGGCGGTTTCGATCCAGCGGGTAACATAGACGATTTAACCGACACCCGATTGCTCCCTTCTGCTGGAGGAGATGGCGGAGGCTCTATTTTAAGTGCAGATATAGGCAATCAAAATGTTGCGAATGACAACGCCCATCACTTGGTTATTTCTACCGGCGCTGTGGGAACAGCATTGTTAGATGGATTTACCATTAGAGGTGCTTATACAGATTATACAGTAAGTAGTGGAGATGTTACCGTTAATACTTATGCGGTTCCACGGGTTAATGGGGCAATTTATAACGCCTTTTCTTCGCCGGCTTATGCCAACTGTTTAATTACGAGCAATGAGAAATATTACGGTGCCGGGATGTATAATGAAGCTCAATCTTCGCCCACGCTTACCAATTGCAGTTTTGTAGGCAATAATGCAGTTAGTGCAAATGGTGGTGCCATGTATAATAATGCATCGTCTTCGCCTACTATTAGCAATTGTACTTTTACCAACAACAAAGCCATAAATGGCGGTGCTATGTACAACAATACTAATTCTACGCCTGCCATTAGTAAAAGTAGTTTTTCAGGTAATACCGGTTCGCAATATGGCGGTGCTATGTACAACAACAATAATAATGCGCCTGCCATTAGCAATAGCCGTTTTACAAGCAATACAGCCAAAGAAGGTGGTGCTATTTATAATAATGCTTCTTCGCCTCTTTTCATTAATACATTATTTGCCAATAATATGGCAGTAAACAATGGAAATGGTTCCAACGGCGGTTCCATCCGCAACGAGGGAGCGTCATCGCCATCGCTTATCAACGTAACCATGGTCAGCAACGGCGGTGTAAATGCCATATATGCCACAGCAGGTGGTTCTACAAGCATAGCCAACTCTATCGTGTGGGAGGGGATTTCGGGAGTTTACACAGCGCAATACTCGCTGATACAAGGTAATACCGATTTGACTAATGGTAACCTGAGTGCCACAGGTGTTAATATCTACAATTATTTAAACAATGATTATACTGCGAAAAGTATTTCTATTACAATTGATAAAGGTAGCAATGCACTTAATACTACCGCAACAGATTTGGCAGGCAATGCAAGAATTTACAATAATGGTATCATTGATATGGGAGCTTTTGAAAGTACCTACGACAAAACACCAATTACCCCCGATGCCAACAATATTCTCTACGTAAACATTAATGTTTCGGGAGGAGATGGCACTGGGAACTCCTGGGCAAACGCCATACCGCAACTGGCCGATGCAATGAAATATGCCAGAGGAGAATACATAGCCAACAATGCCGTTTATGATACAACGCCCCTAAAAATATACGTGGCAAAAGGGACTTACAAACCCATGTACAGCCCAAATAACTATACTTACAACGAAGATGCTGGAATAAGTAACGCCTTTGTAATGGTAAAAAATGTACAGGTTTACGGCGGTTTCGACCCAAGTAATGCTATATACAATTTAGCCGACCGCTTGCTCCCTTCTGCCGAAGGAGATGGGGGAGGCTCTATTTTAAGTGCAAATATAGGGACTGGTTATACCCACCAGATTGTAATTTCTTCGGGAGCAGTAGGAGCTGCATTGTTAGACGGTTTTACCATTAGAGATGCCTATACTGATTATTATAGTTCACCCGGTTCTGCCTCGGTTAATGGTTATGGGTTTACACAAAGTAGTGGGGCAATTTATAACATTCTTTCTTCTCCAACTTATGCCAACTGTTTGATTACAGCTAATCTGAAATGGGCTGCCGGCGGTATGTATAATGCTCAAGCTTCGCCCACGCTTATCAATTGTAGTTTTGTAGGTAATAGAACATATTATACGGATGGTGGTGCAATCTATAATTATTATCAATCTTCGCCCACTATTACCAATTGTACTTTTACAAACAACGGTTCGCGATATGGTGGTGCTATTTATAACAGCAATAATTCTTCGCCTATCATCAGCAATAGTAGTTTTATAAAGAATGGTGGTACAGAAGGTGGTGCTATTTATAATTCTGCTTCTTCGCCAGTTATCATCAATACATTGTTTACCAATAATTCAGTATCAAGCGTAGGAAATCCTTCTAACGGTAGCGCTATCCACAACGTGGGTACATCATCGCCATCGCTTACCAACGTAACCATTGCTGGCAACACCGGTTTAAATGCCATATATGCCACAGCAGGTGGTACTACAACGGTAGCCAATTCTATTGTGTATGGCACCATTTCGGGAACTTACACAGCGCAATATTCGTTAATAGAGGGTAATACCGATTTTAGCAATGGTAATATCGATGCCGCAGGGGTTAATATCAACAATGTATTCACCAATCCAAGCACCAGTGATTACACTTTGAAAAATGATGCTGCCGTAAATGCAGGTAACAATGCCTTAAATACTAGTACGACAGATTTGGCAGGAAACTCACGTATTCAGTTTACAACCATAGATTTGGGAGCGTATGAAAGTGCTTTGGCACCAATAACACCCGATGCCAACAACATAATTTATGTAAACATCAACGGTACAGGCGGAAACGAAAGTGGCGACAGTTGGGCAAACGCCATACCTCAACTGGGCGATGCGATGAGATATGCAAGAAGACAATACATTGCCAACAACACAGTTTACGATGCAACGCCACTGAAAATATACGTGGCAAAAGGCACTTACAAACCAATGTACAGTGCAAAAAATACAGCTTATAATACCAACGAAACCAGAGACAACGCATTTGTAATGGTAAAAAATGTGCAGATTTACGGTGGTTTCGACCCAGCTAATAATATATACAATTTAGCCGACCGCTTGTTGCCTTCTGCTGGAGGAGATGGAGGAGGCTCTATTTTAAGTGGAGATGTAAATAATACTACTCAATGGATATATGATGATGCCTACCATATAGTCATTTCTGCGGGAGCGGTGGGTACAGCATTGCTAGATGGATTTACCATTAAAGATGCTAATATGAATTATAGTGGTACTAACAGTGTTATTTCGGTTAATACTTATCCGGTTTACAACGCTAACGGGGCAATTTATAACTTTCTTTCTTCTCCAACTTATGCCAACTGTTTGATTACGCAAAATGAAAAATGGTCTGGTGCCGGAATGTATAATTATGGCTACGCATCGCCCACGATTATCAATTGTAGTTTTATAAATAATGCCGCAAATTTTTTGGATGGTGCCGCAATCAATAATAACACTTTTAGTTCACCCATTATTACCAATTGCAGTTTTATAGGTAATGGTGCATCAGGATATGGTGGTGCTATTTATAACGGCAATAATTCTTCGCCTGTCATTAGCAATAGTAATTTTACAAACAATGGTGCCAAAGAAGGTGGTGCTATCTATAATAATGCTTCTTCGCCTGTTATCATCAATACATTACTTGCCAATAGTCAGGCAACACTAATGTATAATCCTAATAACGGTGGCGCTATCCGCAACGAGGGAGCATCATCGCCATCGCTTACCAACGTAACCATTGCCAACAGTACCGGTTTAAATGCCATATATGCCACAACAGGTGGTACTACAACAGTAGCCAATTCTATTGTGTTTGGCACCATTTCGGGAACTTACACAGCACAATATTCGTTAATAGAGGGTAATACCGATTTTAGCAATGGTAATACCGATGCCGCAGGGGTTAATATCAACAATGTATTCACCAATCCAAGCACCAGCGATTACACTTTGAAATCTGGTTCTTTGGCTATTAACAAAGGCAGCAATGTATTAAACGCTACAACAACAGATTTAGCAGGTAACCAACGTTTGTATGGCACTACTATAGATTTAGGAGCTTACGAGTATCAAGGAACTTTGCCCGTAACCTTAGTAGATTTTACGGCAAAAGCCGATGGCAACCGTGCCAAACTGCAATGGCAAACCGCTAGCGAGTTAAACAACAAAGGTTTTGAGATTTACCGCAGCAGCGATGATGGCAAGTTTGAGAAAATAGGCGAGGTATCGGCAACCCGTAACTCGCAACTGGCAACTCACAACTATTCTTTTACAGATTATGCACCATTAAACGGCAACAACTACTACCAATTAGTACAAGTAGATAACGATGGTAAGGCAACGGAATTAGGCGTTAAAAAAGTAACTTTCGGCTTTCAGCCTTTAGCTTTAAGTTTGTATCCAAACCCAACCGTAAATACCGCTACAGTAAGCTTTACCGCAGGTACGTTTAACCAATTGCAAGTAATAGATTTAAACGGACGTGTATTGCAACAACACCAACTCAATGCCACAGCAAGCAGTAAAGAAATTGCCTTGGGCAATTATCCAGTAGGGGTGTACTTGATAAAATTAAATGGTACCAAAACAGCTATCCAAAAAGTAGTGAAGAAGTAGAAGTAGGTGGAAAGTGTAAAGTTAAGCTCCATGCCAAAGTCTCCCTCCGGGGAGATTTAGAGAGGCTTTAGAAAGGATTAAGGAACGTGTAGTGTGTTTTTTTAGCTGTTACATTTTTGTTACGTCAGTGCTTGAATGTATATCTTATAATTCGCAGATTATGAGAGGAAAAACCTACTTGGTTACCAAAAAAAAGGGAGAACGCTAAGTTCTCCCCTCAGGTGGAGCTGAAGGGAGTCGAACCCTTGTCCAGTTGTGTGATAAATTATGCTTTCTACGTGCTTATTTTCCACTTGGTTTTCGAGAGGAGCCGGGCTGGAAACCGACCTTGACAACCTCCTTAGGTACTTTATTTAACCTCTGTATCGTACCCTACAAAGGCTAGCATGGTTATTTCGATGCCTCTGATGCTAACCTAACTATGCGGCAGTTAGCGAGACAAAAGCTTGCGTAATTCTAAATTAGGCAGCTAAGGCGTAGTTATTTTCGCCAATTATTGTTTTGAACGTTCTCTTTAAAGTGCTC